>Ga0068618_1000216_pt1 | contig 14495 bp, 12 predicted proteins | sample InSIn2SAF170_2_FD_77423 | JGI IMG/M metagenome (GOLD analysis project Ga0068618, IMG submission 77423) | Clean room microbial communities from NASA Spacecraft Assembly Facility at Jet Propulsion Laboratory, Pasadena, California, USA -... ...
CTATAGCTTTTCTAGGGTTATATTGGAAGGAAAAATGCTGAATTAGTATTCTTATTAGGGCTCGGGTCTATAGTTTACCTCCTATATATCTAATCTCCGTATCGGTTCTCTACGTTCACCTCTGCCTTATGCGGTAGCGGGGGAATGGAACCTAAAAGAATTCGCCTACACAAATCCCTGTCTTTCTTACTTAATCCCTATGTCATTATTAGACGTAGGTAGTACTATAGGAAATAACTAGCTAGGTTAAGGTTGGCCCTGTCCCCGTCTCGGCTCACTACGTTCACCTCCGTAAGAAATGAATAATACAATCACAGGCACTCATCTTGAATCTGATTCGTGATGCTAAAAATGCTATAGGTTGGTTAACAACTATCATCACATGTTCCGATCTCCGATCGGAAGGTAGACTAATTAACTTATTAGAAGTGTAACACCGATGGATCTTCTATATAGATAAAACTTTGTGAACTGTCCAGGGTTGGAGACGCAAAGGCCATTATGTAAGGTGTAGAATCAGAAGTTCTTCCGATCTCTGATCGGAAACTACAACTAATCTTTTTTGTGGTTATCATACAATCATTAAAAGAGTTCATACGAGCACTTAGAGGTGAACGTAGTGAGCCGATAACATGAGCTGTTCCCAGCGTAGCTGGGAATAAACGAATGCCCATTCCGCCCTTTCCTACCTTCTGACCTTTGGCGCGGTGTGGCGGTAAGATTTGCTAGTACAACCGGTCAGTACCCCACTCTTTCACTGTGGTAGTATGGGTTCGAGCCCCGTGCAGATCATAAACATAGGTAAAGCTTAAGCCCGATTCGTACAACGGCTAGTACAACTATCTTGTAAATAGTAAATTTTGGTTCGATTCCTTGATTGGGCAGATAACAAATTCTCATAGGATCAATGTAGCGCTATGAGTGATCGACTAATAGGCAAGTCTCCACTTTTTGGGAGTGTCCGATGCTTGTTCGAATCAAGCTCACTCAGTAATTCATTTTACATCATTACGTAACAGGAGGTAGGGTTTATAGCTCAATGGTAGAGCAAGTAGCTTTTAACTATTCGGTTGGAGGTTCGAATCTTCCTGGACCCATTCTTACAATGTGACTATATTTCATCTGTTATTTACCTGTTACATGTAAAGTAGAGGGCATCTAGTTTAATGGCAAAATAACCGAATTCTCCATACCAGGTCACTACGTTCCCTTCGGCGTGATAGGGGTTCAAATCCCCTTATGTCCATTCAACTATATTTTATCTGCAAGCATAAATGACAGGGCGTGTAGTTTAATGGTAAAACAAAGGACTTCTAATCCTAGTACGGGGGTTCGACTCTCCTGACGTCCAATACCAGAAAATGGGACATTTTCAGGTCGAGTAGCCTAAACATAGTGACCAGGTATAGAGGATGAAAACGAGGACTGACCGCCACAGGTGAAGTAACGCATTTGCTAAATGTCTGGATGATGAATCCTTGTGAGTTCGAATCTCACTTAGTCCGTTAGGTCATTTATAAGAAGAATAATAGGCAACACTAAAAATGTTGCAGTTGAGTGTTTTACTTCCCACCCCTACGGAGCCTGGGAACTCATTCAATATCAGAGATAAGGGACAATTGATTACACAACTATGAACATGATTCGATGATGTTTTTCAACCAACGCGAAAGACATTGGGACTCTTTACTTAATTTTCGCTATCTTTGCTGGAATGTTAGGTACTGCTTTCTCAGTGTTAATTCGAATGGAATTAGCTTCTCCGGGAGTACAAATCTTAAACGGTAACAACCAACTTTACAACGTAATCATTACTGCTCACGCATTTTTAATGATCTTCTTCATGGTTATGCCTGCTCTTGTCGGTGGATTCGGTAACTACCTTGTTCCCGTACAAATTGGAGCGCCTGACATGGCTTTCCCACGATTAAACAATATCTCATTCTGACTGCTACCTCCTTCACTGATTTTACTATTAGCTAGTGCTTTTGTAGAACAAGGAGCTGGTACAGGTTGAACGGTATACCCTCCATTATCTGGGATCCAATCACACTCCGGTGGATCTGTAGATCTAGCTATCTTCAGCCTTCACTTAGCAGGTATCTCATCAATGCTTGGAGCGATGAACTTCATTACAACAATCCTTAACATGCGAAACCCAGGAATGACATTACACAAATTACCACTATTCTGTTGAGCGATCATGGTAACAGCTATCTTACTATTACTATCATTACCCGTACTAGCAGGTGGAATTACAATGTTACTAACTGACCGAAATTTCAACACATCATTCTATGACCCAGCAGGAGGAGGTGACCCAATTCTATACCAACACTTATTCTGATTCTTCGGACACCCTGAAGTATATATCTTAATTATCCCAGGATTCGGAATCGTATCACACGTAGTATCAACATTCTCAGGTAAAGCCGTATTCGGTTACTTAGGAATGGTATATGCTATGTTCTCAATTGGTATCTTAGGATTTATCGTTTGAAGCCACCACATGTATGCTGTAGGATTAGACGTTGATACACGAGCTTACTTCACAGCTGCAACTATGATTATTGCGGTTCCAACAGGAATTAAAATCTTCTCATGAATTGCTACATGTTACGGAGGTTCAGTACGATACACAACTCCAATGCTATTCGCTTTAGGATTCATTGCTTTATTCACAATTGGTGGATTAACAGGAGTACTATTAGCTAACGCTTCACTGGATGTAGCCCTACACGATACATATTACGTAGTAGCTCACTTCCATTACGTACTATCAATGGGAGCTGTATTTGCAATGTTTGCTGGTTTCTACTACTGAACACCTAAAATCATTGGTAAAACATACAACGAAGTACTTGGACGAATCCACTTCTGAACAATGTTCGTTGGAGTAAACGTAACGTTTTTCCCACAACACTTCCTTGGATTAGCAGGTATGCCACGACGAATTCCGGATTACCCTGATGCATACGCAGATTGAAACTACATTAGTAGTGTTGGATCAATCATCTCAGTAGTAGCTACAGCGGTATTTGGATATGTAATCTACGACATCTTCGCTAACGGTGAAACAGTAACAGCTAACCCTTGAGCAGTCCCAGCATTCTTCACATCAACACCAGAATTCTACAACGGAGCTCAAGCATCAACAACACTAGAGTGAACATTAGATTCACCTACACCTTTCCACTCATACAACATGCTACCAGTACAATCATAGGTCATCCCAGCTCCGCTGGGACTTGATTATCTTCGATAATCACGCCTACGGTGACCGGCCGTCGGAGACTAACCCGAGATTAAACAAGCTTTTTCCCCTAAAACCCCTTTTCAAACACCTTTCCCAGAACTTAGTATATAAGTATCGATTTATAGCTTCTAGCGTATCATCACCGTAGGTAGAAGCAAAGACAAATTTCCACTACCAGTTATGTCTACGTTCACTTTAGAGTGAAATAAGATAGCTCTTGACCCGTTCTTGTCACATTCCCAACCCAGAGGGCGGCCTTACAGCCGTGCTACGCATTGGGAACCTGAGGAACGCTGTGTATCTAAAGAGCAGTAATATAAATACAATATGCCACAACTATTACCATTCTACTTTGTAAACCAATTAACATTCGCCTTTATCGTTTTAATGACAATGATCTATGTATTCTCAAAATACATCTTACCAATGTTTACAGAACTATTCTTAACACGAATGTACATCACTAAACTATAGTCCTGACCTTAGCTGTAATCACAATCGGAGATTGTGAAGGACTCTATTTAAACGAAAAATGATCTCCGAGCGAATCATTAAGTAAGAAACTATAACTATTTTTAATATGTTAAACAACTTTATCATCGCTTCATCACCTTTAGAACAATTCGAGACTGTAAACTTCATTAGCTTTACTGCTCCTATCTTAGGTGACTTTGTTATCTCACTAACTAACGTTGGTCTATACACACTAATCGTGTTAGCATTAGGTTTAGGTTACCACGCTGCATCAGCTAACAACCACCGAATTGTGCCAAGTAAATGAAGTCTATCACTAGAATCATCATACGCAACACTACACAGCATGGTAAAAGAGCAGGTAGGTTCAAGCAACGAAATCTATGTTCCGTTCATCTACTCACTATTCTTCTTTGTCGTGCTAGCTAACCTTGTAGGTAATGTACCATACTCATTTGCATTTACATCAAGTGCAATCGTAGCTATGGGACTAAGTGTAATGATATTTTTAGGAGTAACAATCTTAGGATTCATGCGACACGGAATTCACTTCTTTAGCTTCTTTGTACCAGCTGGAACACCTTTAGCACTTGTACCATTACTAGCTTTAATCGAACTAATCTCATACTTTGCACGAGCATTCAGTCTGGGAGTACGATTATTTGCGAACATCGTAGCAGGTCACACATTACTAAAAATCCTAAGTGGATTCCTATACCCAGCTTTAACTAGCGGTATCTTATTATTCTTTGTGACATTACTACCAATGGCTATCTTTATTGCTCTAGTAGGATTAGAAATTGCCGTATCACTTATCCAAGCATACGTATTCACTATCCTGACATGTAGCTACTTAAAAGACGCTATCGAATTACACTAATTTCCACACTTAGAATTTGTATGTCATTATTTCACCCCTTTTCTGTACGGCATAGCTTATAACGTATAAATCATCCATAAGCCTCCGGCGTATCATCACCGTGATGAAGAGATTAACTTAGTGGTAAAGTGGCCATCTTACACGTGGTTTACCGGTGTTCGATTCACCGATTTCTTAGACTAAGAGCAGTCTTAGGCGGTCCTCCGTAGTTACCAGCTCTGCTGGTAAAAAGTAAGACTAGAACAATTATTATAAACATGTTAAACCTATTTTCAATGTTCAGCACAATCCATAATGACGCATCATACCCATGACAAATCGGTTTCCAAGATGGAAGAACACCTAGCTTTGAAGGAATTGTAGAATTACACGATTCTATCTTTTTCTACCTAATTGTAATTTCAGTCTTAGTATTCTGAATGTTAGGATCAGTCCTACTTCACTTCAACAGTGACCGAACTCAAATTGTACACAAATACCACAACCACGGTACTCTAATCGAACTAGTATGAACAATCACACCTGCAATCTTATTAATTGCTATTGCTTTCCCAAGTTTCAAACTACTATATCTGATGGATGAAGTAATCTCACCTTCAATGACTATTAAAGTAGCGGGACACCAATGATACTGATCATACGAGTACTCAGACTTCATTAACGAAGACGGAGAATCAATCGAATTCGATTCATATATGGTACCTGAATCAGATCTAGAACTAGGACAATTCCGATTACTAGATGTTGATAACCGAGTAGTAATCCCTGTTGATACACACGTACGATTCATTGTTACAGGACAAGACGTAATTCACGATTTCGCGGTACCTTCACTAGGACTGAAAATCGATGCTGTACCAGGTCGACTAAACCAAACATCAGTATTAATCCAACGAGAAGGAGTTTACTACGGACAATGTTCAGAAATTTGTGGGGTATACCACGGTTTCATGCCAATTGCTGTAGAAGCCGTTTCACTAGAAAAATACTTAAGCTGATTAGATAGCCAAGTATAATTCTACCTATCCATATGCTTTCAATACATCTTTACTATATCCCCTTTTACACAATGCGCTTTAGTCCCAGCTATTTCTGCTTCTTTACCAGCGTAGCTGGTAACAGGGAACTATATAGCTATTTAATCAAACACCAATGTTATCTGTTCTTTACAGTCTGTTAGAAGTACTTATTGTATTAGTGCCTATTTTACTATCAGTAGCTTTCATGACAATCATTGAACGAAAAGTACTAGCAAGTATGCAACGACGAGTGGGACCCAACAAAGTAGGATACTACGGAGTACTGCAACCATTTAGTGACGCCTTAAAACTAGTGGTGAAAGAAACAGTAGTACCTCAACACTCAACTAAAAGTCTGTTCTTTTTAGCGCCGATTATTAGTCTTATCTTTAGTCTACTAGGATGAGGAGTGATCCCATTTGGAAGTGGTCTTGCCCTATCTGATTTCTCATTAGGAATCTTATACTCATTAGCTATTTCATCTATTGGAGTATATGGAGTTCTATTTGCCGGATGATCAGCTAATTCTAAATATGCCTTTTTAGGTTCATTACGAAGTACTGCCCAAATGATTAGTTACGAATTAATTTATAGCTCTGCTGTATTAGCGGTTATCTTAATTACAGGTACATTTAACTTTATCAAAATCATCGAGATGCAACAAAGTGTCTGATTTGTAGTACCTCTACTACCATTATTCATTATGTTCTTTATCTCTGCCCTAGCCGAAACTAACCGAACACCGTTTGATCTACCAGAAGCGGAATCTGAGCTTGTGGCTGGATTCTTCACTGAACACTCTGGAATGATTTTCGTGTTCTTTTTCCTTGCCGAATACTGTAGTATTGTATTAATGTCAACATTTACAGCTATCTTATTCCTAGGAGGTTACATGATGCCGGAAGTCTTTGTTAACGATTCATTCATTAATCTACAAAGTATCGTACTAGCACTGAAAACATGTCTTTTCTGTTTCCTATTTGTATGATTCCGAGCTACATTACCACGATTACGATATGATTTTACGCTCAGAACCTTGCGTTGAGTTGGTCATTATGGAGTTGATTGCAAGAACCAATCCAGGTATTCAATTTGCAGCTTTCCCCTAGAAGATAGGTGGGAAGTTCAACGACTATAGTACTCTACAGTAGTCAATACTGATAACATAGTCTCACCAATGACGAAAGTCACTGAAATATCGCAACTAATGCAGTTCATGTGAACAGGTCTTTTACCTATGGTAATTGCCTTTATTATCTTAGTTCCTTCACTATTAATGGCCTTCGATATTGCGCCATATTAATTTTCTTGACATAACCCCCTTTCCCTTTCCCACGTCGTACTTGGAGATGAGTGCAGTGTTATATAAGTATTGATAGCAAACATAAGGGGAAATAATATATCTGGTAGTATAACGCTTTTGCATAGCGTATGGGTTGGTTCAAGTCCAACTTTCTCCAAAGCTTCGATAGCTCAAATGGCGAGAGCATCGGTGTGAAGTACCGAATATCCAAGTTCAATCCTTGGTGGAAGCAAATATAAATGTATTATAGGGGGAGTACTATATGTGGAGTACTATTATGAGCGATATCCTAATGGTAAGGAGACTCACTGTAAATGAGTTTGTTAACACAGTTGGTGGTTCGATTCCATCTCGCTCAATTATCTCTATAGGGCGTAGGGAGTTTAGCATAATGGTTAATGCCCTTTACTCATGATAAAGCCGATGGGAGTTCGAATCTTCCTTCTCCCAGACGAATATAGACAGGACATGTGGCAGAGTGGTTTAACGCACCTTACTTGAAATAAGACGTACTTAGGTACCATGAGTTCGAATCTCATCTTGTCCGGCCTGCCTTTCAGGCACATGAAAACTCTTGTTTTCACTCCAAGCAATCATGTTTAATTATCGCCAACAAAGGTGATTAGCACTTATAACTATTTATAACTTGCATGATGTTAATGACACTATTCACTATTATGAACAACGTAACTCGATCACAATTCCAGTTCCATCCTTACCATTTAGTGGACCCATCACCATGACCATTACTAACATCATTTGCTTTACTAACACTAACAATGTCAGCAGCAATGTACTTTAACGGTTATGCTAACGGTGGTACACTATTACTATTAGGATTTTTAGCCACATTATTCGCCATGATTCTCTGATTCCGAGATGTAGTGGCAGAAGGATCATTCTTAGGTAACCACACCTTTGCAGTACAAAAAGGTCTTAACTTAGGAGTAGCTCTATTTATTGTAAGTGAAGTCTTCTTCTTTATCTCAATCTTTTGAGCCTATTTCCACAGTGCTTTAGCTCCTACGGTTGAATTAGGGGCACACTGACCTCCAGCAGGTATTGACCCACTTAACCCATTTGAAATCCCATTACTAAACACAATTATCCTATTATCATCAGGAGCGACTGTGACATATGCACACCACTCATTAATCCAAGGTAACCGAAAAGGTGTACTACTAGGAATCATTCTTACAGTAGTCTTAGCTGTTATCTTTACTGGATTACAAGGACTAGAGTATTACGAAGCACCATTTACAATCTCAGATGGAGCTTACGGAAGTACTTTCTTCTTTGCTACAGGATTCCACGGTTTACACGTTATCATCGGAACATTGTTCATTGCAGTAGCATTTTTCCGAATTTTATCATACCATCTGACAGATCACCACCACTTAGGTTTCGAATCATCAATTCTATACTGACACTTCGTTGATGTAGTTTGACTTTTCCTATACGTGTCGATCTACTGATGAGGAGCTTAATTAAATAAATATTGTTCCCAATCCCCCTATGGGGGACGATCTCCGATCGCGCGCAGCGTTGGGAAGAGGATATTTAGTTCAAGATCTGTTGGCTAACATTCAGCATCACCCCTCTCTTTTAGCTGAGGTTACTCTAAGTGCAAAAGCCCTTACAGCCCAGGCCACTTTAATGAATATGTTGGATTCACTTTCCGAGGATAGTTTTGTGCTTCAATATATTTCGGATAATATTCGTCAACCTGTGGGAGTAATGGGCCGTTGAAACGAGTATGGACTGGGATCACTGCAATATTCCGCAAAGTCTATAAACACGTACAACCTTAGAAAGGCCACTTTTGATGGGGGGGTATATGCATTAACTGCCTGAGATGATTATTCTCAGTACGTAGGAAGTACATATAATCACTTTAGTCGATTGAGATCGCATATGGGTAAATTTAACCAACATTGAGGTCCTATACTTAACTTAACGGACAAGTACCAATGAGCGAGTGTAAACGGAGGGCTAAGAGAGTGAAAATGATTTGAGATCTACCGAACGTTTAATTTCCCGGCCAGCGGAGCTGGACAGGTTCGCCTCGCCTACTCATCTCACCTTCCGGGTCTCTTCCCCAAGGACCTCTTACTGGCGTGCGAGGGGGAAGAACTACATGAACTTTGTGCAAGCTTATCCCCAATATCAATTAAGTTATGGGGAATACGTTATTCTAGTATCATTGTCTAAGTTCCTTCCACGACTCTTAGAACAATCGTTGTTTAATGTTTGATGTTTTGATTGAAACAAAGCAAACAGTGTAAACTTTGACCTACGGCTCTGGGATCCCCGATCTCTTGACATTTATCTTTGAGGAAATAAAGCTAACCATGTTCAAATTCGAGACTTTAATACTGGTGTGGTGCTGCAAACACGTTACTCTTCTCTCGGTATGGGCAAAGATGCACTGGGAATCCGGACTACGAGTTGAAAGTCCCAATACTCTAAGTTACCCATGACTATTGACTCAAAGACACTTGGTCTAAAAGTCATAGTTGAAAAAGCGAATCCCTAACAACCCCTTTTCTGTTTGGTTGACGCATGAGGGATAAAGATGTCTCACATATAAGTATAGACCTGAAAATGTCCCATTTCTGACCAAAAAGCCTGTAGTTTAGCGGTTAAAACGAACAACCGATAATTGTTAGATGGTGGTTCGATTCCTCCCTGGCTTATCATGAACGATTGCTTATTCTTATTACTCAATTACACGTAGGTTATTACCTATTAGATTTTCAGGATACATACAGACACCTGAAAACAGTTTGTTATCATTATCCATTGGTAGCAAATGTCATATATTACAATTTATGCGATTACTTAAAACACATCCTATCTTAGGACTTCTTAACAGTTACATGGTTGATTCACCTCAACCTGCTAACATTTCATACATGTGAAACTTCGGTTCACTATTAGGTGCTTGTCTAGGAATCCAAATCATTACTGGGGTGACACTTGCAATGCACTATACACCTTCAGTAGACCTAGCTTTCATCAGTGTAGAACACATCATGCGGGATGTTAACTATGGTTGATTAATCCGATATCTACACGCTAACGTAGCATCATTCTTCTTTATCTTTGTGTACCTACACATTGGACGAGGACTATACTACGGATCATACAAATCACCACGAACACTACCTTGATCAATTGGAGTTATCATGTTAGTATTAATGATGGCTATTGCATTCCTTGGTTACGTATTACCATACGGACAAATGTCATTATGAGGAGCTACTGTTATTACTAACCTATTATCAGCTATTCCTTGAATTGGACAAGATTTCGTACAGTTTGTCTGAGGTGGTTTCTCTGTAAACAACGCTACACTTAACCGATTCTACTCATTACACTTCCTATTACCCTTCGTATTAGCAGCACTTGCAGCAATGCACTTACTGACATTACACGAACACGGATCATCAAACCCTTTAGGAGTTAGCGGTAATACAGACCGATTACCATTCCACCCATACTTTACATTTAAAGACCTTGTAACAGTATTTGCATTCCTATTAGCACTATCAGGTATCGTGTTCTACGCACCTAACCTATTAGGACACAGTGATAACTATATCATGGCAAATCCAATGCAAACTCCACCATCAATTGTTCCTGAATGATACCTATTACCATTCTATGCTATCCTACGATCAATTCCGAATAAATTGCTTGGAGTACTTGCAATGTTCATGGCTTTACTTATCCTATTAGCAATGCCTATCCTGGATACATCACGAATCCGAGGAGCACAATTCCGACCACTAATGCGATTTGCATTCTGAGTATTTGTATCAAATTTCTTCGTTTTAATGTACCTAGGTGCTTGTCACGTTGAAGATCCATTTATTCTTGTGGGACAAATTAGTACTGTACTGTACTTTGCTTGATTCGTAGTTATTGTGCCTGTTATCGGTATTGTTGAAAACACATTACTAGATCTAGCAACACAAAACCCAGCTACTTCAAAAGCCTAAGTGATCACAGTCACTCAAATTAACCCCTTTTCCCCTTTCCATATAGATAGACGGGAATCCACTAACCACGCCTAATTATAACAGCCTCTGGCATATTATCACAGCAAAAGTGTTGGAATGGTAGACAACTCAAATTTAAGCTTTGATGACAGACGTCGTATGGGTTCAAGTCCCATCTTTTGCACTAACAACCATAACGAATCATAGTCCACCGGAGGCCGGGTTGCACCCGGTCCAGCAGAGCTGGATGGACGGCCTGTCACCCTGCGGGCCAGCTTTAGCTGGTCTCAGCTGTTACCACCCTAAAGGGGCACATCGTAGATGTGGGTTGAATATCGAAGATATTCATACCTGGTAATGGCTGAGATGACATATAAGAAGATAATAATAACCACACTTACTCTTTTAGTTCCCAGCTATGCTGGGAAAGAGAGTAGTATTGTGAGTAAACATAAGCAAGAGTTTGGTCCTGGCTCAGCTTAAACGGTATCTAGCAGGTGAAGACATGCAAGTCCAGTCCAAATCTCTGATTTGGATGGGGCGTAGAGGTGAGGATGGCTAAGTAGATACGACCTAAAAGTCATTTGCTTAGTTCCTAATAGGTAGTAGGTGAGGTAATAGCTCAACTAGCCAAAGATGGGTAGGATAAGATGACAGTTTTTATCCCACAATGGGTGTGAGATTCACCCAAGGCATCATTAGATGTACAGCAGTCACAAATCATTGTCAATGTTCGCGCTTAGGCGGAAGAATGAACATGCTAGCTAGAATCTATAATGCATTTATGTGCTATAGACGCTTATTTGTTAATAATGACAGCAAAGTAAGTGAAGTCCATCCTAAACATCGTGCCAGCAGGAGCGGTTAGACGATTTGGGCGACCGTTAAGCCACATACATATGCGTAAAGGGTGCATAGACAGTTGTAGTCAAGATCTCCGATCTTGAGCAACTCGAATCTAATTGACGTAACAAGAACAGCTAGAGGAGTGATGAAATATTTTAATCCTAGTTTGACTACTAAAGGCGAAGGCATGTTACGAATAAAGATTGACGTTCAGGCACGAAAGCGTGGGCAGTGACCTTGATTAGATACCAAGTTAATCCACGCTGTAAACAATGAATACTAAGGTTAAGATAATCTTGATCTGATGCTAACGCGTTAAGTATTCCGCAACACTAGTATACCCGCAAGAGTGAAAATGAAAGGACTAGACGGTTTCAAAGACCCAGAGTGAAGCATGTTATTTAATCCGATAATCCACGTAGAACCTTACCATCGCTTGTATGCTCCATTATAGGGGACACAGGTGTTGCATGGTTGTCTTCAATTCATGTCGTTAGACGTTAGGTTAAGTCCGCTAATGAATGCAAACCCTACAACTATTTCTTTTCGACCCTTACCTTCCAGAAAAGAGCAGATAGTTGTGTGTCTTTAATATAAAGATAATAATGGGACTAAGACAAACCTTTATGACCCTTATGCGATGGGCTATAGACGTGCCGCACAAGCAACTACAATATGAGGCAATACTGCAAGGTGGAGCTTATCATTTCAAAGTTGTTCTGTACGAATTGTAGTCTGAAATTCGGCTACATGAAGAAGGAATTCTGAGTAATCGTGGATAAGTATGTCACGGTGAAGATTCTATTTGAGATGTACTAACTGCACATCACGCGAAGGGAGTGATATGTTACGTAAGTGGGGCTCAGGTCTCACGTAGTAGCAGTCATGACTTTTGTGAAGTTGTAACACGGATGCTGTACGGGAACGTGTAGCAGATTGATAAATTCTATCAACCCCTTTTCTTTCCCACTTACTGATGATAAAATATTTTGTGAACATAGTTTAATGGTAGAACACTATTACGTCATAATAGCTAGTACCGGTTCGAGTCCGGTTGTTCTCGTATATACGAAGCGATAATCGCTAAATCTTTTTCTCCTTTTACTTGTTTTAGTAAGGGGCAGGTGTTATGTTCATACCTAATCACCTCTATCTTATCCATATGGTTTGGTCTTCCCTCCACACCTCCTTTAGACGTAAAGTGCGGGTCGGTGCTCCGGTAGGCGCAGACTAAACTGATTAGACAACAATACTACTACAATGAATTTATCACTTGTATTATTCTTGATTGGTATTCTAGGGTTTGTTCTTAACCGAAAAAACATTATCCTGATGCTAATCTCTATTGAAATAATGCTATTAGCTGTAACATTGCTAGTTATTATCAGCTCATTTAGTTTTGATGATATTCTAGGACAAACATACAGTGTATACATTATTGCTATTGCAGGTGCTGAGTCAGCTATTGGACTAGGAATTCTTGTTGCCTATTACCGTCTACGAGGAAGTATTTCATTACGATAAATGTATCTGACTATTCTTACTCTACCTCTATTAGGGGCAATTTCAGCAGGTTTCTTAGGACGAAAAATAGGAGTAACTGGAGCTCATATCATCACATGTACTTTACTAGTAATGTCTGCTTTATTATCTATTGTAGCATTCTATGAAGTAGGATTGTCTGGTAGCCCAGTATCAATCTATTTAGCTAGTTGAATTGATTCCGAGTCAATGCTAGTTAACTGAGGTTTCCTATTCGATAGCCTTACAGTATCAATGCTATTACCTGTGCTAGTGGTGTCATCATTAGTACACATTTTCTCAGTTGATTACATGGCTGCAGATCCACACAACCAACGATTCTTCGCATACCTATCAATGTTCACTTTCTTTATGCTTGTACTTGTTGCAGGTGATAACTACTTAGTGATGTTCCTGGGTTGAGAAGGAATTGGGATCTCATCATACTTACTAATTAACTTCTGATTCACACGAATCCAAGCAAACAAATCAGCTATTAAAGCCTTAACAGTTAATCGAGTTGGTGATATGTTCTTAAGTGTAGGATTCTTTGCACTATTCTGAGTCTTTGGTAACTTAGACTACAGTACAGTGTTCAGTCTTTCACCCTTCATGAACGAATCAGCATTAACTATGATCGGATTATTACTATTATTAGCCGCAATGGGTAAATCTGCTCAATTAGGATTACACACATGATTACCAGATGCCATGGAAGGGCCGACTCCAGTATCTGCTTTAATCCACGCTGCTACTCTAGTTACAGCAGGAGTATATCTATTATTACGATCATCACCTTTACTAGAATACGCACCAACAACACTTATTGTTATTACTTGAGTGGGAGCATTGACAGCGTTCTTTGCTGCTACAACAGGTTTACTACAAAACGATATTAAACGAGTAATTGCTTACTCTACATGTTCACAGATGGGATACCTATTCATGGCTGTAGGACTTAGCCAATACAATGTAGCATTATTCCATCTTGTAAACCACGCGTTAACTATTAAAGAGCGCATGTAAAACGTGGCCAATTGCTGGTAAGCTAAATTATTTTAGTCATCAGCAGGTAACCTAAACTTGACCAAAAGTGGTTACTTCAACGATCATCTACCACGGTGCTGTTTTCTACGTAATAACAGTGCATGATATGATCTATATAAATGTCTTTAAAGCGTTATTATTCTTA
>Ga0068618_1000219_pt1 | contig 14446 bp, 19 predicted proteins | sample InSIn2SAF170_2_FD_77423 | JGI IMG/M metagenome (GOLD analysis project Ga0068618, IMG submission 77423) | Clean room microbial communities from NASA Spacecraft Assembly Facility at Jet Propulsion Laboratory, Pasadena, California, USA -... ...
ATCTGCTCCTCGGATAGTGGTGTCTGGGCATCTCGCAGGGTGCGCCGAGGAGTTGTGGACAAAGACATCCCAAGCGCCCAGCTGAGATCTGACTTCATGGCTTGCCCTGCCCAGTGACTCAGAGGACGTGATGTCACTTTGTAGGGTGAGTACTATGACTTCTGGAAATCTGTAAGAGAGCTCTGATTTGATGACCTCCAGATACTCCTCAGCGGAGCCAATCAATGCGATGTGAGTTGTGTTCTGACTGGCAAAGGCGCATGCCGTTTCCTCCGAGAGGGGATATAATGGCGAGATGCCTGTAATAATGATAGTCCGGGTCGCGCCGGTCGTCATCATCCTGCTGAACGATGGTTGTACGCGATGCCCTTGCTTCTTGATGTCTGACTAGGCAGCTGGCCCGACCGTGTTGAGGAGAGATCTATACAGGATTAGCATGCTATGGCAATGCTGTAAACGTTACAGTGACCATGGAAGCAGGTTGCGACTAGTGCCAGGATTTTCGGAGCCAGCATAGACGTCTCAAGATGGCCTTCAAATCCTTGCCATCCAAGAAAATGCGAATAATGCTTACAGACACGTTCCCGCCTAGCTTATTCGATGTGTTGTCTGTGTATGTAAACGGAATAGATTAAGCCCCTTAAGCTGTTGGATCTGATTTTGAACTGCGGAAGTCTGCGAAGGCCGTCTCAACGTAGTTTACTTTGTGCGCTGGGTTCATTACTGTTCCTAGTCGGAACTGCATTTCCTCTCGCGCCCTGCTAGCGTCCCCAATACGCATGACATACTTTGGAGACCACAAACCGGATATCGTATGTAGGGCTCTTCTTGGGATACCCGACCCGAGCGAGGATGCCTAACCCCTGTCTTCGTGGGAAGGTTATCGGGCGTGATCTGGAGCTTTGACCTTCTTTGTAAGCCAACTTTTAAGCCTAGTTTGATCTGTTACTCAGATATGACGTGTAGGTGGGTATTGGATCATCCCTCACTTCCAGCGATGGCAGCAAAGCTGAGGCAATGACCTCTTATGGGTTTCAGCCGATCCGGGATGCGGCAAATCTGTGCTTGCGAAGTCGCTCATAGACCATGACTTACCTGACTGTGATTACTCTGGACGAATGTCGGGAGGAAGGACCAACAGCACCTCATCAAGCTAGTCGGCGAATTCTGCACGCTCACATTAAAGAAAGCACGCACAAGCTCGCTCAAATTTCTAATTACGAGCCGACCGTATGACAATATCCAGCGCCATTTTGAACCATATATGCACTCCACATCGACAGCCTGGCTCCGAGGCGAAGATGAAAACGATCAACCGCGGCAAGAGATTGACTTGCTTATGGGCCAAGAAATTGACAAATTAGCGGCTGAGTTTGCGTTGGCTAACAATCACCGAGTATTGCTTTTCGGTATCCTGAAGCGAATGGAGCGGAGGACATATCTTTGGTGGAATCTCGTTCGTGACGACCTCCAGAGAGCATGTGAGGACAGCTGGTGTCCTAACGAGGGTTCTGTCAACGCTCTGGTGTACAACCTACCTGTCTTTGTCGAGCATACATACGAATGTATGCTGCAGAGACTCACTAAGGAAGCTTCACAGAAAGCCAGAATGATCTTCCTGGTCATATTGGAAGCTTGTAGGCCTATGTGGATTGGCGAGATCGTGCAGGTCCTGGAAGCAGTCCCATCTTCCTCACAGCGCAACTCTTCCACCTTTAGGATTGATGAAGATCAACTTGAAAACCGAATACGAGCATGGTGTGGTATCTGCGTCTTTGTCGACCACTCCCGACTGTAATTCATACATAGCACAGTAAGGGAATACCTGCTTTGCATTGGTGATCAGATCCATCTCAATCAGGACACAGTCACTGAGTGGAGGCGGTCGATGTCACTGGCCGAGTCTCACAGTACCTTGGCCATAGCTTGCCAGAGATTGTTGCAGCACCAAAACAACAGTAGAGCGAGCACAAAAGATTCATGGAATGCAGCAGGGCAACAGACAAGTTCTGCATGCAATGGAACTGTCCTGCAATACGCGGCCCAGTTCGCCAATGAGAGGTTTGTATTTCCACCGGTTGCACTAGCCTCGTATCTCGCTGACTGTAAGAACATCACCAAATACTGTTCATTAGAATCTGCCGCGCTCGAAATGACCTAGAACCCTAGTTTCGGTCTGGACGTACAGTATATCGTCATTCAAGTTCCTAACAGATGATGACAGATTACCTCGGGTTGATCAACGTAGGATGGGGCCGGTTAGCTCCGGTGAGCTGAAAGCTCAGAGAAATTGCAAAACTCCGACATTATCTCCTTGCCACTCCTGAAAAGCACAACACACAAGACCGGTCTATCTGTCCTCGGGTGGACGTACAGTACTAGCATCTATCGTGGATCGGAGGTGCCGAACGTGGCAGGTGCCATTAAAGCTCCACTCGTAGCTGTTGAAGTGAGGTTGAAGGCTCGAGTCACAAGCATAACAAGCATTTGTTGAAGCGACGAGTGAAAAGGGCAGGAGCCAAATTCTAATGCAACGAGCATGCCTCTTGCGGAACCGTACAAGTAAGGCTAGGGCCATTGTGACGACTGCGAAGATTGCCCATGATGTCATCTAAGCATCAACCAGTTGCTCCACGTCGATGTCCCTAACGGGTTGTCTGCACAAACTGATCGTAAGACAAGGGAGTCGAGCTTATACCAAGCAAACTGATCTTCATAATGATCCTCACACGGCTCTCAGTCGGCTTGTGTTTGGATGGGACCAGATATTCCTCTGGTGTTTTGGCGGTACACCTGGACGATGTACGCAAAGTCGGCGACGACCAATGAGAGTATCGTGCTATTACAACTCCCAGCGGAAGGTGACATTCAGGACTTCTTGCTAGAACAGGGTCAAAACATCGCTCCTGTACCGTATTGATACCGTGGCAGGATCCAATGGCGTCGACGAGGATAGATTGTACCGAGGGGTGGACATCACACCCCCTGTACAAACCAAGTCTTCACCAGAAAGCATGAACTAGGTCATGGATGGGGTGAACAAGTAGTATGTAAAGGCCGCACCATGCACTAGAACCACCCCATGACTTGCATAAGGGAAAAATTGAAGTCCTGACGGGAAAACGTAGGTCGTGGTGCCAATCCGAAATTATTTCCCGAGGGCGAGTTTTCCGCCCAGCATATTAGTTATGGTGACTGGCCTTGACACAAAAATAGGGTGACGGTGACCACGGTTGTCTGTAGAAACCAACGCCAGCCGTACTCGAAGAGCCGTAGTCATCATCGTCGATAGAATAGAGTGGATACAGTGAAACGAGAAGAATCGGCAGGGGTGAAGCTGCGCCGCTGATCCGTGGCCATTCTGGGCTCAGGCTCTCGCCATCACGTGTGATGCAGGCGGATGGAATTGCAACAGTTCTTGAGTGGAGTAAGTTGCGGTTTTGACCGAACACTGCTCTCCTCGGACGACGATGGTCTCCACATGGACGGTGCTGCTCTGGTGAGTTTATGCTAAGGAATTACAGTCATGTGCGGAATCGGTGTCCTGTTTACACATACAGAATTGTACAAAAGTCACGGAGACCTGTTCCTAGTTGAGCACGCTTACGGTTTTCAGGTTGAGCTTGGTGGGTTTATGACTATCCAATGACGCTCGTTGTCGGATCCCGGAGCAATAAATTGCTTGTTTTCACTTGTAACAACATATTGTCATTTGAAGCAGAGTTTATGCCTTGCCGCAGTTACGTTTGGTGGGTAAAGTCCCCTAATCTGACGAGCTGCGGTCAGGTCCACCCGACCAGAATTTGCATACATACCATGGAGGCTTGCCCACCAATCTTCGAGGCCCCGTCTTACTGTATATAGCCATGTGCGAAATCGAAGTCCTAATCAAGGCTCGGCAGACAGTGTTTAAAATGAGTGGAGTCATGTTCACTTCTCTACATACGGCTAAGTTTGGGTCACGTAAGACGAGCTAGTAAAACACCCACCGTTCTGCTGGTAACGATCATGCCAGCTTCGTGACACTGCCAGCCTGTCATTTGATATAGACCGTCTGCTTACCGGGGATTAGGCGGCGAGCTGTGCTCACAACTAATCAAAGAGGTTGATTAGCAACACGCATACACTAACCAGGCTGATCCAACATGTTGCTGCGATACCTGTGCTGGCAGCCAATTCGTCGCCGTCCTTACGATGGGAGCGAGACTCTCTCCTTCGAATACCCATGTGCTACTGATCTGTTCCCGCGGCCGTCATTACTTCACCTTCCAAGCGGAACCTTCGCAACTCTGCCAGCCTCGCCAGCCTCTGTTGTCGTACCTTCAGCCGCATAAGAGCCACACGGCTCTCTATGCTGTTATGGCATGTCCCCTTCGTCTCCAGAGTCGCGATAATTTTGATGTTGTCCTAACCTACGATCTACCTACCGAGCAAATACTATTGAGGCCCTGCTAGAGAACTGATGGCTTTCCATATGGCAAGGCAGCTGAAGATGTTAACGCCTACACATGGTCCTGGTATATATGCCGGACACAGGTGCGGTCAGTAAGAACAATTTGATAAGTTGCCGAAGATACCGCTACACCTTCTCACTACCTATTATCAACCGTACGGGTATGTAGTGGTGGCTGATACACTAGACGAGTGCGACGACGAGGATGTACGGGTTATTGTAATGCGCAACGCTGGACTTATCAATGCAACGAACTTCGCGAAACACATATGTATGATACCCTATTCCAGGAATATTCGTTGCCAGCCTTTCCCAAGCTCGAACAAATAATCTCTCAAATACAGTGGAGTGATCTGAAGTACAGCTTCACCCTCCGACAGCCCGTGTGCGTATGAGCAGCCAATCAGCGAGTATCGGGGGTGAGTATCCTTGGTTTCTCGATAGCTAGCCTCTTCCAGAAACCGTTGAAGTCTAGCTATTTGCTGACTTTCGATCGATTGACCAGCAGCTTCAACAGAACCACCAATCTGGTCAATCTGTAAACCAATAGAGGTCATAAGATCAAGTGGAAAGTGCCTTTCCGTCAATATATTAAATTCCTGGTTCGGTATATGGCCTTTATGTGCTTTGGTAGTTTCTCTGGCCAAGTCCACATCAGCAAACACTGTGCAAGCTTCATCTTGAGCCCTTACCAAAAATGGCAGGGCACCACCTTTCAATACCATTACGTAGTCTCCCACATCGATATCTGAAGGACCAACGCCTATGAAGTTGTTTTCACCAATGGGAAATCGACGACCACTACTCCAAAATGCTGCAGCAGCGAAGAATTCTTCTGCATTTCCACCCAGCTTGCCTTCGAGCACCGCTTCATACAGCAAGTGCTCCACATGCGAATTTCATGGAGCTGAAAGCTCATAGAACTATGGATTCTTGCTAAAGCGGCGAGGAAATGCAATCGAAACTGGGGTGGAAGCGCTCGGCGACTGAAATTCCTTCCGACATGTCTGTTCATGGTCAAACTCCTCCGGTATGCGTCCAACACAAGTTCGCCTGTTGGATACTCCTGGATTTGAGTCAGAAGATAGTTCAGTTGATTGAAAATGAGGGCATTATCTCCATTAAGATCCATGTTTGCCTGAGATACCTAGGAAATCTTGTCGTAGATTATAGCTCCGACCTCAAGTAATCCATCGTGGGAAAAGGGATCAATCCATGCTGGTATTTGTGCTGACGCCCTGAACTCAGATGCCAACGTAAATTGCCTTAAATGTGTTTTGCTCATATCGCTCCACTCTGGCACCCATGATGGAAGCTTTAAGCTTGCATTGGGGTCACCGATCTTGAAGAGTAGGACGTCCAACGACAGTTCATCTGCAACGATTACTCTTACAGTATCCTCAAAAACTTGATGAACTGGTTGCGAGTAATGAGCGGCCAGTCCCTGCGTCCAAACACTCGGAGCTCGCTGCGGGTTTTTGTCGTACAAGAAACGGAAGAACTTTGTTGCAATAGGTGGCGCCGGAAATACGGGATATATGTACTGAAGCCACACATTTTGTACCGCATTATGTACGGAGCTTTTCGTCTTGATTGTAGCCGCTAAGAAGTTCGGCAATGATGTGCTGTATAGAAGCTGGGCTTGACGTAAACGGTGTGCACCTGGTGGCTCGGCCATCAAACCATTTCGTAACGATAAGATGTCGAATTTCTGTGAAAGGGACACAGGGTGCGTGTGAGATAATTTCTTGTTTGATAGAGTTGATGATGAAATCGACGATGGTTTTAACAAGACATACTCACATGCCATGCACATCGTCGACTATTTCAAAGCCGTAAGTTGCCAACAACCTGCCCGAGGCTTCGAGCGAGTCTTCATCTATATCCTCCTCAGCAGTAGCAAAGATTTTTCTTAACGGATGACCCTGAAGGGGAAAAGGATGGAAACCTAATCCTGGAGCTGAGGGGCCTCGCAGTGTGTGACGACCAGCGCCTCCTTGGTGATAACGACCAAGTTCGTCGTCTGGTCGAAAGAATGTTTGCCCTTCAGGGAAGCTGAACTCAGATTCACCCTGTCCCTCGGTATCCCCTCTCTCGTGCTCATTGGTTTCATCTTCAGAGTTGACGTCTTGGATCCCCCACCGCTCTCTAAAGAAATTGCACAGAGAGGTTGCTCGTCGGGCAAACAAATGCGGTGCTGCAAGAGCCTTGAGATAGTCCATGCTTTGGTGAGAGTCGATATCCTGGGTTCGGTTTCTCTTTTCAGACCACCACCTGCCCTCCATTAACCTTACTATCTCCGCAGTCAGGATCAAGTACGGAACGAGCATCGGAATTCGTCGGAGTGTGTAGAGGTTTTGGTAAGACTTGATCAAGGATAGGATGTTTTTCGCTGCTTCGATACAGATCAATCGCGGAGAGATAAGAGAATGAGCAAGCCTCAAGTCGACGAAATGTCGAAAAAGCATCAGGACGGCAAAATGGTAATACATGCTGCTCTTGTTAGCCTTCCCGCAGAATTCTCGCATGATGACTTACTGTGTAAAGAGCACGATCGGTGTAGAATTCGAGCCAAGTCGCAGTGGATCAGGCAGGTCATCGTACCACTGAAGATACTGAGTATAGATGGACAGTACCTTTTGGCTGTTCAATGTTGGTGTGTCCGAGTAAAGCACAATTGTAGCGTCATGCACAAGTTCACCAAGGTCCGAAAAGCATTTGAACACTGAACGTACGTTGCTTTCTTGTCGGGTAACACTGTTCACAGCCAGGCCCTCGTCAGTGTAAGGAGTCCATACCTCCGCCTCGATTTCGTCAATTCTTAACGGTTTGCGAATTGTAATGTCTGTAAGATCCATTTGGGATGTTCGTCCGATACATAGCGACCACGCCCTAGTAAAGTTAACATAATGAGGAGCAACTTCCAGCTCGATTGTGCCTACTGTTCCAATGTAAAACACCCCCAAAAAGTCGCTACACGGACCTGACGATCCATTCGGGCGTCCGGGGTGTCGTCTTCACGTTCCTGGTCTGGATCATCGTTGGGTAGGCCAAGATCGATGGCAATCCGCATTGCATGGCGGGTATAATGCCAGCTACTCATATCCTGTCCAGAACTAGCTTGCCGAATGGACATCAGATTCAGCGCTTGAATTGTCGTCACGGTAGGGGTCTCCTCGAGCCCCAATAGCCTCTGAGCTTCACGAAAGAACTGAACACCGGCAGAGGCCGGCTCGTCCGGATTCTCCCTTACTTCTGGGAAGTCACTAAACCGAGCGCCGATGGCGAGGATGGCGTTCACAAGTAAGGGTGAACAGAACCTTCGTTTGCCGGAGTTGTAGTCCACCAGAAAATGCTCTTTCGACAGAGTAGCAAACGTTGGATATTCCCAGCAGAAATAGAGGGCAAGCAAATGCTGCACCAAGAGATCGTCTGTTGTGGCATCAGTCCACGCTGCAGGCGGGTGTCGGGGACCCGTCAAATCTTCACCCGCCAGCAATCGCTTCTGAGTTTCGCGAGAAAGACGCGAAGGACCGGACATGGCGGGTGGTAATCGAACGGCACTCCACGAAGGTCGCTGCAGAGGACTTTGATGATGTCGAATCGCAGGATAAATGGCATTTGTCATGTCTTGATCCTCGATTTGCTGGCCCCATCTCTCATTGTTCGGGGAGGAGTTTTGGCTGGACTGAGTTTGAGTTTGTAACTTGCTACCTGTAGAGGCTGCGGTGTCATCTGCACCCTGTACCTACTAAGTCAACCATTCCCGTCCTCAAGCAGTCGATGTATTGCAGCACTTGTACCGACCTTGAAGCATACGTCTTCCACTTCAGACCGCCGATCAGGAGGAAGACCCGTGCTCGATAGCAGCCGTTGCAAAACGCTCAACATACTCTGGTTCTTTTCCTCTAGTGAGCGCACACGTTCTAGGCTTTCAGCTAGACTTCTGATCTCTTGTCAGGCTCCGCAGCTGAAATTTGTTGCACGTCCTGCGCATACTTCTTGTTCGTTTCTCGTTTCCGGTCGCCATATACACAAACAGCGTTGTCTTTTTCGCACTTCGCACACCTCTTTTCGCCCGAGCACTTCGTTCGTAGCGAGCGACATCTGTCGCATGCATGGCTTGTGTGGTGTCTAAGTCCCATTTTGCCACACAAATCGTCGCGTGGAAGTATAGTCGGGGTGATGAAGCTAGTATTGGTGTTAGTGGTCACATTGCGACCAGCCACAAAACATGTAGGATAAATCGACGGCACAGCGCACACGACAGACGAGAGAAAAGCTCAGCCTTGTGCAGACTTTCAGCCTGGCTGCGCCAAAAGCCAAGAACGTTACACACGAGTTTTTGCGCCCCCACGAGCCATTCCATACCATCTCTCTCTTACGTGCGATCAAGCTTGCTGCACGTAGAGACGAGTTACTGCGGCCCGAAAGCACGGGTAGTTCCTCTTGAGCATTGCAGTCACCTCTTGTTCCGCTAATCGCGTGTATTCCGACAAGTGCTGGTCTGTCTCCATCCTCAAAGGCCGACACGTCAGCACCTGAAGCACTGCGGCCATGCACGTCCATCGGTGATCGATGCCCCTCCGTGCTGCTTCATCGAAACTCGACATGCCGGTCGGTCCTGGCGTGGGTTCAGACAGTCGCAAGTTGAGATGACGTAGATCATAAAACTAAAGGAGACGTTCAACAACTTTGTGACTGAGCAGCAGAATGTCGGTTGCAGCTCGATGATAGCAGTGGAAGTTCAACGCTAACAATTGTAGAGACGTCGCCTCTTGAGCAAGTTGCTTCAGCACGACCACATTTTGCGTCGTGGCAGCCGTGTTGCCATACTTCGCGGGGCCGAGGTCGAGTTGGACGTGATGAAGACGATGCAAGGAAAAGTTGGTGACGTGAGCTGTTGACAGCTTAGTCTGCAGGAACTGGACACAGATGTGACTGGACGCGAAACACAACAGCGTGCTCTGGTATTGGAGCAGCGCGACCTCGTGGTAGAACTGCCAGCAGACACCAGCCAGGCTCACGACCACATTCCGCGGACATCTAGAATATCGTATGTGTTCTAAGCACCGTTGGTTGTGACACTCTTTGATGTCATGACCGGTGTTCAACGCCTAGACTGCACCATGCGAAGGCGTCTTACAAGACGTGGACACAGCGCCTGACCAACACGTACTCCCAGATCGACATGCGGATCTCGATCGGTAAGGTGAGGATTGTCGTTTGAGTCATAGCATGACCACTATTCGAACCGCGGAACGGGTTACGATGTGGATTGTTTTCAACTTTAGCCTCAATGGTCATGTAAGGTGCCGACTTTTCAGATACAACGGGTCACTATCGAGGTCTGTGGACATGGGGACAAGACGCCAGAGACGATGTGAGTGTTCCGCAACACTGATTAGGTTCGAATCGAGTTCGTGCGCGAGACAAGCTTGTCTTCGCCTTCGCCGTGTGGAACACTTGAGTGGATGGATCTTCCGGACGATGCATTACACATGTCCAGGACAACAATTGCACGGCTCCGCTTAAACACTTGTCCTTGACCCATACCGCCATCCACGACCCCTGACTTGGGGCGATAGTGGCATCCTCGCCAATATTGGGAGCAGTATGTCGGCTCCTCAGCTTATGCTCGATCAAACCAGTTTCCACGGTCAACCGACTCGTGGTTACCAACGCCCAAAACACACGATTGGCAGCGGTTATCTCCAACGAGTTCCAAAATGCCCTTAACGTGACCCCGTCATTGTGATTGAATGATGACACGGAACTAAATGATGAATTGGGAAGCATTTGGGTGGCGAAAGTGTTGCTGTGCCGTTTTCATCGTCTCTCGCTCAGCGGACGTAGTACCCAAGTGTAAATGATTCGCCCATACGCTGTACAATCTACACCTCACGATCGCTGCACAGCGATTAGAGTACATTTGTTGACCGGAATCATAAACCGTGAATGTAGAAGAACACCGTCGCTGCATTCGTGGAGCCCACCAATCACTTTGAAGGTTCTACCCTAATGGTTGCAACCTCGGGTCCTACTTCCGATATTTTAAATCAGCTTAGCTCTGCCTTGGGTTGTCCAAGATGTGGAAACTATTTCCACGGGGGCGTTTAGCAGTCTCAACGCTGCAGCAACGATATATGTGTAAGAAAGAGATTTTACCACATTGACCTGACGAGGCGCAGAACGAGGCTGTCCAGGGAGTCCTAGAGGTAACTCCATGCTACGACTTTACCTACGGGGATCGACTTAATCTACTGAGAGCATGTGGTCGGAGAGTCCATGTCATCACTGCATCACTACACATCAACTTTCGTGAACTGTGAGTTGATGGTCGCTGTTACTCGCTCCGTTTGGCCAGATTGAAGATGTATCACAGGTTCACCATACTTTTGTGCTTGACACAGCTTTGCGGAGCGCCAAGAGTACTGCCAGTGAACACAAGCACCCGAGTTTTTCGTTCTGGCGAGGGTAGCGAGAAGCCAGAGTGACCTCCCAGCAGTGCATCCGCCCCACCAGAGTATGCCCGTCAAATACTCAGATACTTATCTCCACTATTGGTGCGTTGTGCTTATCCGACCAGAATTGGTTATTCGCATGCTGTACAGGCAAGAGAGGACCAGCCTGGATTGAATCCGCCCAGACTTCAAACTGATCGATTATCATGACCACCGGTGCCTCTGTTCCTCGAATATACTGTACAATTTGTACGACTGATGAAACACGACGTGCTTTCTGGATGGCGTTTATGAAACTGCGCCGGTGTGGAATCAGTCCAACAATCCTTCGACTTGGTTCTCGCACGACAAACGCCGAAGCATACCATAGGTATGAAGCAGCCAGATGACGTGCCCCGAGCTCTCGTGAGCCCTCTAACAAACAAACAGATCGAACTGGCGTACTATGACCTACATAGAAACCAGCTTTGACGCCAGCAATTACTTCCGTCCTGCAGCGTGATTGGACCGGCTGTCGATTACTCGAGACCGACCTTGTGTCCCTACTGATACTCGTGCGCCACAAGAGTCAAGCCTAACCTCTCTTCTAGCATTCAGGCACTTTCATTCGTACTATGATGACAATCATCCTCGGACTTGATTTACTCTCTCGCCCCTCAAATCTCTGGCGTCTATGGCCTCTTGCCCCATTTCACGTTGCTGAGACTGACTACCATTGTTTTCGACCCGAGCAATGTCCGTTCCGTACCATTATTCATCCGTGTTTTTCCTTTAAATATTGTGTCCGCTGCATCCATTCTCAAGCCTATCATCCACAACTTTGTACTGATGTCCTCCACTAACAATGCTCAACGTCTAGTACCAGCGCCTTCCCAGCCTGCCGATGATACATCATTCACGATTAGGGCCCCGAGCCTACAAGTCGCCAAGTCAGGTACAAAGAGAGCGAGTACAGCCTGTCAGAGCTGCAAACATATCAAAAGGAAGGTCAGTTCTGACGTCTTTCCTTTGTACCTGCGGCCCGGCTTTCCTCTGTTTCCACAACCCATCAAGGTCGCGTTTGGATTCTTTGAGTTAGGCACGCCGAAGCATCGTCGGTGTCTTCTGTGGGGGAACTCTTCATTCGACATCACACCATTAACACGCAGATCAATAGTGTGACCAACAGCAGCCGTGTTCCAACTGCATCAAGACCGGAACAACATGTGTCTTCGATCAAACACAGGATGGTAGACGACGGGCAGTGAGGAAGAGAGCTGTCGAAGAACTCGAACTCAAACGCGATGCCCTTGATACTATTCTGGATGCTCTCCGCTACTCAGAAGACAGGCACGTCCAGCACCTACTTCACCTTATCAGGACAGATGAACCACTGGAGGACATCATGCGGTATGCGGCAGCGCACGACGGTTCCTTCGCCGAAGAGCAGCTAGCCTCTCTTGCAGTTGCAGTGGACACTGGGCTGTCAAGAAAGTCAGTACTTAGTATCGCAGTGCTGTGCGACTCGCCACCCATCAAAGTACCTGCAAGACCCTGGACCAGGATTACGACAGATGATGATTTTGTGTCTCACTTGATCTCAACATACTTTAACTGGTACGATCCTGCCTACCCTTGCGTCAGACGCGAGCTTTTCACTGGCGCGATGGTATCGAAGGACTTGACGAGTGAATTCTGCTCACCGCTGCTTGTCAACGCAATTCTCGCAGTTGCGTGTGTGAGTTATAACATTATCGCTGTCATCACAAGGCTCGTCTCTAACCAGTGCTAGCATTTTTCGGATCATCCGGCAACCTGTCAGATTCCAGGGGACACTTCCACCCGCGGACAACATTTCATGAGAGAGACTCTACGACTCTGGACCGAGGAGGCTGGGCGTCCTAAGTTGACAAATTTACAGGCCTGTCAGCTGATTGCTGTTGCGTAGGTTTAGTACTGATCTCTCAGGGAAGGGTCGGGCTAACAGTCATTCAGTCTGACTCTAACAGGCAAAGACAGGCTTAGTATGTCGTATATTGACCAAGCCAACGACATCGCGGCAGATATGATATTCAAGCTCAAGCGCATGCCCGATACTGCTCCACAATATCAAGATTTTCGGAAGTCTTTGCGGTCTGCGTGTTGGTCACTGTACCTTCTCAGTGTGTAAGTATCAACGCTCTATCGCCGACCTAAACATATCTGACGGACGACAGTGGCTATGGACTCACGTTCATGAGAGCCCGGAGCTATTTCACACCCGTCATTGAAAGACCTGAGATCGACGATCACGTCGGGGATTGGTTACCCTATCCCAATTGTGAGCCCGGTATGCGCGTCCATTTTGGTAAATTTGCCGACTATCAATTCAATCTTCACGAGGTGGGCGCGGAAATCGGAAGCTTCGTTTTTCGTAACGATCGAGACCCGTCGAACTTGAGAGGAAAATTGTTGGTTTTTGAAGAGAAACTCGGTACCCTGCATAAGAGCTTGCCATGCTCCGATGAGAACACAACGATCAACCCTCAGATAATGGATCTGCAGTGAGTATTACACGATCACACGAGGGAAGCTCGCTGACAAACTAGTCTGGTCTACCATTGGCTGCGCATAAACTTGTTTAATTTCCTCAAAACGCCGAACTCAAGTTTTCCTGGCGATGTTGAAGACCTCTTGCATTACGCCCAGGCGCAGTGCCTCGAGTCTGCTCAAACGATAGCGGGACTATACCGACGTTGGTTTTATGATTTCGGGTCGAGGAACCTCACCGTCTGGATGCCGCAGACTGCCATCTCAGCTGCCCATGTCTTCATCGAGCATTTGGAGAAGCAGGAAATTCATGACAACTTTCACGATGCTTGCCTCGTGCTCAGTTCGATATCTCGCCGCTGGACGCTTATGCGTGGCCATGCCCGCATGCTTTTCATCACAGCCGAACAGAAAGGTCAACTATTACCCGAAAAAACACGACAGTTATTGAGCTACGTCGCAAGAGATACATGGAGGCCAGATGATCACAAATTCTTTAGCAACAGTATTTTTCCGAACTATGCGCTGGCCAAGAGTGACGATCCGAGGACCGCGACCATGGGCGATTTACTCGAGCAGTGGGCGAACCTTGACCTAGACCAGGGTCTCTTCACACAAGAGGTGGAAAGTTCGCCAGGCGATATGGCGTCGAGTATTGTAGACACAGTAACTAATGTTGTAGGCCGTGGAGAAAGTACGATGTCGGACTAACGTTCTAGGACAACGACAATCCCCGCGTGCACCGATCACAACAAATATGCACTTAGCTCTATAGAACAAGATGCAGACCTCTAGCAGCTTAAACAGGAGAGCTACAACTATCCAACTATGTAAGTCATGATCTTCACCAGTAAAGTATAAAAAGACTTTCTAAAGTGTGAGTTATAGCAACGACTAATACGTGTGACCTAGCTTTTCTATGTACCCCACCGTCCCATTAGTTTTCGCCTACCAAGGCTCACCAAGCACAACTCTTTAGTGACAAAGCGACAGTTCACCTGTTTTCACCACTCTCCTGCCG
>Ga0068618_1000220_pt1 | contig 14441 bp, 9 predicted proteins | sample InSIn2SAF170_2_FD_77423 | JGI IMG/M metagenome (GOLD analysis project Ga0068618, IMG submission 77423) | Clean room microbial communities from NASA Spacecraft Assembly Facility at Jet Propulsion Laboratory, Pasadena, California, USA -... ...
GAGTAGATTTTGGCCTGTGCTGGGAACTAGCTTGCGTGGTGATGTTGGGAAGGGGGAGGGGGGTATAGTTCTTGTTGCATAAGTTCTTCGATTTTTGCAATAGCCATCTCGAGGCCTTCTTTCGACGTGCTCGTTACGTGAAGATAGAGTGGTGGATTCTGAGTTCATTAGCTTCAGCATCTCATTGCTGCTTACTTGTACTCACAGCTGCAGTTGCCATTGATTTGTCGGGGTAATATGATCCTCGCGTTGTGACATCTTGAAAGTGTGAGCATAAGTCCTAGATAACAGTAATATTGATAGGTAGCGTACCGGCGCCAGTTTCTTCTTTGATCTAAATCACGCATTTGAGGTCAGCAGCTGCAACATTTGGAATTCGTGCTAGATGAGTAGCATGGTAAGCTTCTGCATTCTAAGCACATATGGAACAAAAAGAGTATGAAGCTCATGCAGATAAGCGGGACGGAAAAGCGGGACGGAAAAGCCTGAAATATCAGCATAGAACAAGGAGGAATTACCATCTTTTGTGTTGAGCCTTTAGTCAGTGTGTATCGATTTCTCAAATCATTAACCTCGACATCCTTGATATAGTCACCATCTGCGATGTACACTTCGCCGTCAAGCTGGCTGGTACTATTGTTTTCTGGTGCAGTCGATTTAGTCGGTGGCGGGGTAGAAGTGCTCGAGGATTGGATTGGGGGAACGTCAACATGTTGGATGCCTCGTCGTGCTTCGATTTGCGCATTGATCTTTGCAGCGGCTGCAGCAGCCGCAGCCGCAGGGTCGACAGGAGTTTTGGGCTTTGAGTCGATCGAAGGACTTCGAATTGATTTTGACAAAGGGCTTCTGCTTCGTCGCGACTCGGAGTTCCTCGAAACAGGTGAGCGCGATCTGCGGTCGAATCTAGAAGTCTTTCGAGGTTCAGGTTCTGTTTGGTCGAAACGCGAGCGCTTCCTGGGCGCGCTTTCTTCCGACATCGTGACCCAGTCGGTGGACGAACACAGGTTGTGCGAGTTGTGAGATAGATCCTTGTGAAGGCCCCAACAATACTCGAGGGAGTACCGAGTATTGAAAGGTGAGGACACAATTTGAGGTGGAGCAGGACAAGTAGTGTGGTGAGACCATTGCCGGAGTTTAAGCGCAAAGAGTAGCATTGTGTTTAGGTAGTGACCTGAGCATCACTGCTTCATTTACTATCTGCTCACTGTGTGTATATACTCAACGCCCGTTGTATTTGTGGGTTGACTGCGATGATATCCTTAAGACGTGAAGCAAACAAAGACGTCATACACACAGCTTGGTCCAAAATAATGTGCAGGGTGTCGTTCAAACTCCTTATCAAGCATGATACTATGAGATCTATACATCCGCGTTACAGCAAAAGACATGGTATATGTGAATGGGTCCTGTGTCGTCAATGGGGGTAAGGTTTTGTCCTCTAATATGAGTTTGTTGTCAAGATTGTTACATAGAAAACCATGGCTGGCAATGACGAATCTGTCCTCATAACTGTTGTTTGCGATGCACTTTTCCTGCAGCCGGCACAAGCAGAACTTGAAGCATTAAATCATGAAAGAGTTGCTCAGCAATGGTTGTCATTGTTTTGATTGCCTGCCAGATCTCCCAAAGCAGAATGTCAATAGAGCCATATCTCTCGGGTCGTCCTCATCAAGCTTTCCCTGGCCTGCAGGTTGCTATTATGTATATAATGGTGCTCGATTGAGGCGAAAATGAGCAACAGTGTTTGCTGTTTGTCAAATATCCCGAGTGCTCTCCGCAATGCCCTCCCTCAAGGCAACCACCTGCTTCGTGATCCACTCCTGTGCAGTAAACTCCTCCTGCTCATCACCTTCATTGATCGGCGGTATATCCCCTCCCTCGATCCTCTTCAAAACACAAGCATTCTCTGGTCTGACAAAATACACAACACTATACCTCGGTAGAAGTCCTTGCATGCTAGGCGCTGGCACGACGCGATGTCGACCAGAGCATAATACGCCGCCAGTGAATTTCACAGCAGCATCACCCAGGTTGATGATAGCACAGCCAGGCTTGGGTTCCACCCACAACCACTCTGGTCTTGATGATTCGTCTGTGCTCGCCTGCGGGTCCACGATATTATGGAAGTTACCACGAGACGCTTCGGACCAAACCTGTAGTCCGCCTAACCAGTTGAAGAGTATTGTGATAGTGCCGAAGTCAGTGTGGCCGGGTGTCTGGATCTCGGGGATGGACAGGTTCGGCGAGATTCGTGGTGGGCCCCGAGTCATACGGACATGATCGCCTGATGGTTCCGTAATACGGTGCCTGCTGACAAAGACATCGGGTGGTAGATTGAGCTTCATCGCGAGGATGCTGAGGATTTCAAGACCAACTCTGTGGCACGAAATCTGGAAGTTACCGAGCAGTGCTCGAGCCGATGATGTCGTCAAGATGGAGGGAAGTTCGATCGGTGTGCGCGTTGGTGTTTCAAGAATATCGTCCTTTGAGCAATTGAAAAACTCTGCAGTGTCTGGAGTGCCTGTGGCATCAGTCTTGGTCAGACCTGCTTGTTTGTAGCTTTTGGTTTGTCAGAATACTATGTAGGTAGCAAGGTTTTGTCATCATACCCAAAAATGGTTGTACTTGACGATCCAAAAGCATATTTAACCTTCTCTTCATGTGGAAGTTTGAAGACCTGCTCGGCTAGTCGTCCTATTTCTTCGGCTTCGGCTGAGAGTGACTGTGCATGTGTGTCTTCGAAATTGAGGTAGAAGAAGCCTCGAGTTTTGCATACCTCGAGCAAACGTGCTTGTTCAGATTCATTCCCTGATCCTAGCTTTGCAAGAGAAAACGTCTCAAGTTGAACACATCTCTCATTGCCGACAGGAAAAGGAGGATATGAACGAGGTGTAAACTCTCTTGGCGCACTTCTGTGTGTTTCGGAATGGTCCATGGTCAAAGGTGTATTCGTTAGGTTGAGTTCTGTACGTCTTCGATGAGATTCGCGATTGAATGTAGATTTCTGCTTCCACAAGTGCAGAGTATCAGCATGAGTACCTTTTAGGATTCAACTTAGTAGCAGGAACACGTGCAAAGCTACCAGCCCTGTTTGTCAAACGATGTCTTACATATTTCACATAGAACTCGATAAATGATGGAGGCAAAGAAATCATGGTTGAACAAGGGCTCGGGAAGTAAAATGGCAATGGCAATCTTTCCACGAACAGCATATCACATTGTCGATGGTTGTTCCCTGGCAATATTGACATGTATATCAACGGCTTGCAAGAAAAGCATATCAGACCGATGATGTGTTGTAAGCCACTGTCTGACCCAATGGTGTCAGCTTATGGGGCAGGGGAGTAGTGACTAGACCTGGCGGATCAAGAGAAGTCGTCCAGTAACCCAGCGGCAATGCCCAGCATGGGTGCTATGACCGATTCCTGTCAATTCGTGAATCCTTCTTTATGTTTGCGTTTCATGTGCAGGAGATAGGAGGAGTAGGTCGAGTTTGCAATCGACTGATCAGATTGTTCCTAGATACTTACGGCTGCGATAGTTTCGTACAACATGTTCATCCAATAGACAGAGAAACACAGGATCGAGAATTGAAGGTCGTTTCTTGATCGTTCGTTGACAGCAGTGCTGTGAGATTCTCAACAGTAAGAAGCTGCAGTTGTTGTGTCAGGTCAGGCATTTTGCTCAGATTTGAATCTACAGTGGGAAGCAGTGACATTGGTGTGTACAACGTGCTTATACGGTCGAAACAATCATTCTGAAACAGCAATCCAAGCTTTTTCGAGTGTTGATATCCAGATTTTGTAGGTGTTCGTACGTGTAGAATTACAAGACGCATCGCCCACTCCACAGCTACTTTTCCTTGAAAGTCCGAAAAAGGAAATCATCGCGTTAAGTAAGCAATTGAGCTAGAATTTACGAATTAACTTAGTAGAGTAAGCGCTTAGTAATGCCTTCCCGATGAGCTCTCTAAGACAAAGTGCATGTGCTTTTTTTATAATGTGAAATAGAAAGATAAAGTACGTATATTGTTGTCTGGTATGAGATGCAAATTCTGATCCTATGTACATACACACCCAGCAATGTAGGTGTCGCTTCTAGAGAAGATTTGCTATCGCCTTTCAGAAATGGCCCCATGAGCGGGAGTACAGTGCAAGGTACACAGAATTGTTACTCCGCGACTGTACCTGTCACAAGTGGAAGGTTGACCGAATAAGCAGAACATGCCATACAGTACTCCGTAGTAGTACATTACTGCATTGGGCAGCTGTGTCCACGCGTGGAAAGTGCAGGTGCCTACCTAGGTACTGTAGATGCACTTGCTCCATATCGAGAAATCAAGAGGATGCCCCGCGGCGACTGCCACCACCGCCTACAGCATTTAGGGTTAGGGTTAGTGAGCTAAATCGAAGTTTCATCGCTCGAGGATTCAGCTCCGTACCATTACAAATTAAACCTTATCACAGGGGCGCGGCGGAATTGGTGAGGTGCTGCCAAGACAGCGAGGCCAACACCTTCCAAACGTTGTTCATCATGTCCGCCACTGCCGGGCGGACACCACTGCTTTCCCACGCCAATCCGACATCAATTCATGCTCTCATTACTTCACCAAACGGATGCTTTGTCTGAGCACGATATGAGCACGATACCTCAACTGCGGTTATTGGTCAACGGAGGGCTAGTTGAGGTAAGTGCATGACAGTAATAGCTATTTGGGAGTCGCCACTACTATGCACGTCTTTCATTCGGCAATTAGTATGATGTTCGCTTTCAATAGTTTACTACTCTACTGTTCTTCCTCGACCCACCTTACAGTATAAGTACTCTATGAATATCTTCTGTTATCAGCATTGGGAATTTCTTTTCTTGCTTCTCAGTCCGGTCCTATCCAAAACCCCTTCTGCGAATACTAATTGAATACAACTACCGAAATGCGTCTACTCTCATTGACGATTTTGCTCTTCGGAGGCACGAGGTAAGTTGTTAATCTAGGCACGGAAAGATTTTATACAAAGTCTCCCTTCTAAAAATGATAGATGCTGACAATACCTAGTGTCCTAGCAGGCCACAATTGTGCTTGTACAGAAGGAGGTAGTCGGTACACTCAGAATGCGCTCAAGTTGACGTCAGGCTGTTGTTCTGAAATGGTCAACGGGTGTAGTATTAGTATCCTCGGAGGAGTAACTTTACGAACCCAGGACGGCGCAGCTCATGTAAGTCTTTCCCCCTCTAGGACTAGAGAGCAGATTCTAAGTGTGGCTATAGTGTACTACTAGTAAAAGCATTGGCAAAAACTGTCTTGATGAAGAGGCATATGTTTCATGCTGTAAGAGAGCAGGTTCAGACGGTGCTACGTGCTGGTCCTGATTATCCTACTGTGGTTTACGGCGCCGGTGCAGTCTTCCTCAGATGTCACGATTCGATCTTGATCATGAAACATCAGCACGCACCAAGGATCCAAGACATAGGGTTAGGCGATGTCAACACGCGAAGTGACTTGTTGCCAGAGCAAGTATTCTCGCACAGTGTTAGTCAATCACGTCGCAAATGATGATAGCTTTTTATAAGCTTGTTTGTTATATCTCGCCTGCTGAACTTACATGCTCGTTTTTCGATGATTCCTCCTACTAAGCAATAATTACCTCAAACATCGCTAGCCTTCGCCATCAACTACGAGATAGTTGTCCTTCTGTGCGTGATCAATTGTTGGATTCGTGCATATCTATTACAGCAGTCTTCTCATCCATTCCATCATTGAAGCAATGAGCACCGCTTGTACCTTAGGATACACAGCAGCTAATATATACACCTTCATCAAGACAGCTGAATGAAGTAGAAGAACACTACAACCGCACATCAAAGTCCTGCCTCTAGGAGTTTTCACCGTATTCTACGACCCTAATACTGTGAATGTACTATAATGTACATCGTGGAAGTGCATGTAGCCTACCGTACCTACCTGTCCGATCGGCTGTATCCGAACCCTGAGACCCTCCTTCGCTAATACCTCATCCGACGAACCGTCATACATTAGACTTGACAGCCACTTCGAGCAGTGCTTCTTATGTCCATGTCAAGGCCTCATAAAACATTTCATGCTACCCCTTTGCGCGAAAACGCATCGCATCGCTCGTACGATTGGACCCCACAAATAGAGAACGACAGGCCGAAGCAATTCGCGGCTGCCTTGACAAGAAGCCGGGGCGCATCTGGATGGACGTCCAGACGACCTTTTCAACACACTTGTCGTTACCAGTTGCCAAAACTAGCACACAGTTTACTCAATGAAACACCGACTTGAACAGCTCAAGCACGGTGCCATAGGTCATTAATTCCGGCGTCGAAAGGAAGGATCGCATTCTTGAGTCAGAGAGCATACAAGAGCAGTGTCGGCATATCCGTGCATGTGTCGGCAGTTTCCAGAAGTACAGTACGAATTCAACAGTGCACGTTGGAGGAACGTTGGCATTGCCGGAGCAACACCTCTTTCGGGTTCTGCCGATTTGTTAGTGATGTTGCACTTCCTTCAACCGGCCTATCTGGCAAGGTGAGATGGACCCGAATGCTGACTCGAGACGAGCAAAGAGCACCTTTGTCCACCAGCAGATTAGCTAGCGAGGGATAACACCGCACTCCGCTCAAATTGAAACCTTGGCAGACAGGACTCCATCACCATCATGGGCCGCTTCCCGAATGTGAGTACCGCGTATCTGATATTTTCATTGATGGTTGTTCCAGAATCGAATTGCCGAGCTTGAAGTATGACCTTTGAAAGAATCCATCAGCCCACCTCCGACTGACTTGCCGTGGCGGCGCGTCGGGGTCTCCACTAGCAGATACCGACATCTGACCGGCTTCCGTCGGGTCGGCTTTCGAAGCTGTGCTCGGTGCCAAGACCCTTCACCAACATCAACAAACTTAGAAGCCAGAAATAGACTAAACGGAATAGTAAAGCAGGGTTTGCGCCGTGAGCACCCAGTTGTTGTCTGACGATACACTGTCCAAGACGCGTTCGTGCTCAAGCAAAGGAAGTCTGTGGACTGACTACAGGCCAACGTGGTCACAACTTTCAAACGAGTCCTCAGGCCATCGGACTCATGGTGGAGGGCCAGGATCATGTCGTCCATCGGCACGAAAACCGCTCCAGGAGCGATGCCAAGTAACGCCAATGCTCGCCCAGACCGGAACATCGACTCGCTTGACGGTTTAGACTCGTCGACGGGTGAATCATGCTTCCTCAACCAATGAAAATCTTTGGTTGAAGGACCTTTCGTCAAGCATGACTTACCCCACCAGCTGCGCTGCAGTCATGTCTCTTGGCAGAAGGAATTGGTGTTCTATGGAGAACGGGGTCTCCATGGTCTATTCCAGACCTTGCAATTAGAAGCCATAGCTCAACTACCGTGGGGAAAGAGGCGCATATTCGTTGGAAGAAACCGGCAATCGAGGTTTTTTCACAGCGGTATGTTTGAATCAAAACCGAGAAACCATGATTTTGTATAAGACTTGTCCAAGACCTGGACTGAGGGCTTATCTGTCTTATGCTCATTACCAGTTTCAGCTGTTTGCAAGCTCGAGACTTTGACTTTCCCCAAACTATAGCGACTTGTCATTACTGGATTAGAAACAAACGCTACAACACCACATTCCGTTATTCGCACCTGGCACACCAGGTAAACAACCACCATGGGTGCTGGAAAGAAGCCTACAAACATCTTCAAGATTTCCCTGGGCGACGACCCACGGGAAGTCAACAACTGGCGACTATGGTTCGCTGTCTTCTCTTTCGGTCTCATGGGTGCCGCTCGTGGTATCGATGAAGGCCTCATCTCCGGAACCTTCAACACTAAAGATTTTCAAAACTTGCTTCACTTCAAGAAGCTTTCGACCACAGAATATGCAAATGTCAAAGGCAACGTCAGCGCCATGGTACAGATTGGCAGCGTGCTAGGTGCATTAGTTGCTTTCCTTGTCACAGATCGAATTGGCCGTCTCTGGGCTACCCGACAGCTTTGCCTTCTCTGGATGCTTGGTATTATCATCTTCATGGCTAACAATGGCAACCTTGGAATGGTCTACGCCGGCCGCTTCATTGCTGGAATTGGTATTGGCGAGACTACTGTTGTTGCCCCCGTCTACATCGCTGAGATTGCCCCAAAGTCGATCCGAGGTCTCGCGATCTGCGTTTTTTCGGGCTCCGTGTATGTAGGTATCATGCTGGCTTACTTCGCAACTTGGGGCTCATCTCTACACATCAATCAGAACACCCGGAACTCGTGGATCGTCCCATCATCTCTGCACATCATCTTCGCTGGCCTAGTCTTCATCCTCTCTTTCTTCAACTACGAATCGCCTCGATACCTTGTCAAACGCGGTAAGATCGAGTCTGCCACAAAGAATTTGTCGCGCGTCCGCAACTTACCTGAAGATCACCTTCTCATTCGACACGAAATCAACGAGATCGCTAGGCAGCTTCACGAAGAAGAAGAGGCCACACTTGGTGCTGGCTGGTTTGGATACATCAAGGAGATATTCTTGATAAAGGAGAACTGCTACCGCATTTTCCTCGGTCTGTTCATCCAATTGATGTCACAGTGGTCAGGGGCAGGCAGCATCACCGTCTACGCTCAAGATTTCTTCGCCCTTCTCGGCACGACCGGCCAAAACGAGAAGCTCTACGCAACGGCCATTTTCGGTGTCGTCAAATTTATCTCAGCTATCTTCTGTGCATTCTTCCTCGTCGATGTGATTGGTCGAAAACGCTCTCTCACCATCGGTATCTTCTTCCAAGCCATCGCGATGATCTACATCGCTGCCTTCCTCACCGCAGTTCCAGATCTCGATAAGAAGGGCTTCAAATTCACTTCATCTCAGAAGTCAGCCTCACTTGGAGCCATTGTGATGATTTATATAAGTGGGGCCGGCTGGGCGCTAGGCTGGAATAGTATACAATACCTCATCAACGCCGAGATCTATCCTCTTCGAATCCGCGCCATCTGTTCCTCACTAGTCATGTGCTTCCACTTCGTCAACCAGTACGGAAACTCCCGGGCCGTTCCGCAAATGCTCCTTGAGCCCCACGACGGCGGACTAGGCCCGGCAGGCACATTCTGGGTATTTGCCGTCGTTACACTTCTCGGTCTTGCCTTCGCCTGGCTATTCATTCCTGAGACTGCGGGTCTAAGTCTTGAGAGTATGGACTCGCTGTTCAAGCTGAAGTGGTACCAGATTGGGCGGATGGGACGGGCTCATGCGAAGGAAGAGGAGCAGAGGGAGCTGGAGAGGATGCTTCAGGAGAAGGAAGGGGGTGTTGCGGAACAGCAGGTTGAGATTGTGGGGAAGAGAGATGAGCGAGTTTAGGTAAGTGTGTTAAGGGTTAAGTTGAGGTGTGCCCGATTTCAGCAATATAGATTAGCAGTTTGAGTTATGATGATCGTTATATGGAAGCGATTCTATTTCTTCTTACTAAGCGTTTTACTTTAAAACCATCCTGTGTGTTAACACTAGTTAAAGGATGTAATTCTGTTGTTCTTTGCTGAAGCTTCAGTCCAGGTATTGTTCTGCTTGCTGACCGTGTAGGGTAAATAGTACGTACACTTTCTACTATAATCGTTTAAGGCTGACTTCTAAAATAAGTGAGCTAGAACAGACTAACTATAGGAAATCAGACTCAATAGATATTGGACTGAACAAGTAGTAGTATAGTAGAACATGAATCTAAGATACTCGTTACGGTATAGATACAGCAAAGATTAATCACCTATATATTACTATCACCAGATTGAAATCGTCGAACACGTACTCAGCTAACCAGGAACAGACAACACCGTGCTTTCACAATCGGAACGTCCAAAGGACTGCGCTTCCTTGGAGGAACTACACCACCTCACTATAACTCCTGTCCCCCACCAATAATTCCATGAAGTATTAAGCTCAATACCTACAGGCCAGGACCACTCCCGCGAAAACCTAAGCAGTGGTACCGAAAGGAGAAGTGCACCAACTCTAGGCGGTCACATTATGCCCACTCAGGGGCGAGACTAGCATAAGAGAAATAATGGGTGGACTAAGGTACTATAGATCGATACTATACTGCTATTTCGCAGCTTCGATGAGCTATACTAGAGCTATACTGTAGTACAGTACATCTATCATCAATCCGGATAGTATTGTATTGGCCCGCTTCTTATTCCAAGACGCGATACTCAGCTACCTGACTTAAGAGGATGTTAAGGAGGTGAGTAGCTCCTCTAGACTCTAGAGTCAGCTGCCAGCACAATCCTGAAGAAGGGGTTGCCGAGTGTGGTGTTGGCTTTGGCCAGCCTCTGAGAAGTGGATGTAGGATCGATCACGCTGGCTCTAGTGGTGGGGTCATACATAACGATAAGGGCCGTGAGCGTAGACTGGAGGATGGAGAACTGGTGGATATGGAGAGAGTATATGCCGTGATTGGTGTCAGTATTGATGTGGGATGGTAAATGAGTACTGGGAGGGAACAGGGGTTTATGTATATGTACTCATTGTATGTATGGAAGAGTGTTTGTTAAGATGGTCAAAGTCCGCTCCACTGTCCTTCCAGATATTAGAATATGTAGGAAACCACAGTGCACTACCCGTAGGCAGTGCTGTCAGTCTTAGTATGATGAGGTGAAGAATTGCTTGAAACAATGGAGTCACACGCATGTATAAAGGAGTTGAAGATGTGTGGTCAATATCTGTATTACTATCCATTCGTTTACTCATATATAAAGGGAACCACACTATACTATGCATAGTCAGTGCTGTTGACCTCGATGTGATAAGGTGAACAATCTCTTGGAATGGATTAAGCCCCATGCATGCACAAAGGAGTGTTTGTAAAGATGTCGTGTCAACATTTATATCAAAGGTCACTCAATTATGCTTCAGATGAAAGGCGATGCATCCATCTGTTTGACTGTATGCAAATGTAGTCGTTTGTATGTCAATTAGCGTGTGAAGGTCGTTGACAAAGGCGCACCAACATCCACCACCACATTGACCACTATAACATACCACTTCACACTAGTCCAAAAGCTCGCTGTCTTTCTCTGTCATCATCTCCTTGGAAAAGATTGTCTAAATGGCAGAGCTTCTGCGGCGCATAGAAACGCTCAAGAAGCATGGTAAGATGAACGAGAATCTTACCGCGGAAACCGATCCTGATACCGGCGATGTTACCATCCACAAATACATACCTCTGACCGGACCCAAGCGCGCAACTCCGTGTATATCTGAGCTTCTCACGTTATACACTTTTCAACCTGACAATCCTCCGCTGAATGGTATGGTTGATTTATCGAGAGTGATGGTCCAGATTCCTGAGGACGGCACGCTTGAGGACACGCTCGATGGATTTGAAGCGTTCATGGCGGATATCACAGCGACGTATGTCAGAGTTGCGGACACATGGCTTGGAGCCATGAGACGTATTGCGAAGATGAGCGAGACGAAGGAGGAGAAAGATTCTGTTGTGAAACTGACGACTGTGGAAACTGCTGTGGAGGATAAGCAGGTAGAAAACAAGGACGGGGAGAGGAGGGTAAATGGCGACAGGAACATGGACAGGGACGCAGATAGGGACGTGGGTGGGAACGAGAACAGCAACGAAAACGGGGAGGTGGACGAGGACAAGGACGAAGAGGACGATTGGAAGGAGCCGACCTTGACTGAACAGTGTCAGAGAATGTATAGGGAGATAAACGATGTGCTCAAGAGACGGAATCTTGCTGCCGCCGAGGGAAGATGGAGGCATTGGGAACAGTTGGCCGGTGCAGAAATCATTATGAGAGTGAGACACATGTGGTGGATGGATCTTGATGAGAACAAGCCTTGTTAAGAAGCTTCGAGTGCATCAAACCATGTTTGCTGGAGTCTTTCGAGACACAAGGAGGAGATTTTGCAGTTTGTGCCGTGGTTGCAAGGTTGGATTGAGCCATGGAGGAACTTCTTGTCTTCTGGATTTTGAAAGACACTGATGGAACGTACGCCAGGAACAGCTGAGCTGCTCTATCTCTCTGCTGACAATCTGGGTGGATGGTGGCAGTTGTGTTGGGTACAGCAGCACAAATACGCAGATTGGACGATGTCTGACTGACAAGTTGCAGCTGATTGGAAACTTTCCCCAGCAATCTCGTCCCGCTCCTGCTTAGCTTCCTTAGCCAAGTTCCACCAGTTTACAGCCAATCAGCATCTGTTTTTTCACGAGCTAGTAGCGTGTATGATTCGTGATTTCCGCGAACCACCAAATGCTCGCGTAGGACATAGTATCCAATAATACGAAGGTTAAGGCTTACCATGAAATCTTCCTCTCAATCACTGATATACACGGAGAGTCCAGCAAAACTCGCACTTCAAGATCTCCTCCTTTTCATCCGCATCACATTCGTCTGGCCGCCCGCCGCTGGCATACCCAGTACCATTTTTCCATTCTTTCCATTCTTCTCTGGCAGCCTTGACGAGCTCTATCCAAGCTACGGCAATCTCAAGGCAGTTTTTCTCCATCTGATTTTGATTGTGTTACAAAGCTTGTTCCTGATCACGCTCATACCAAGCATATTGTTCGGCATCCCAATATTGCCACTGTTATGGACTCCAGTCTGTGTCGGATGGGTTTTCGGCTTCATCCTTGCAAATAGGTACTTTTGTATACTTCTGAACGGGACGAAACGGCACTATCAATCTCAGATATGGCGCGAGGATTGGCAAGAACACGACGATGAAAGATGGATATTCATTAATGGCGTGGCTGTAGGTGACCATTGGATGCAATCGAACCTGGACAAAATAGCCTTGACCTTTCGAAGACGTGTTCATGGCATCCACAACCAGACAAGGGGCATCATTTTCGATGTGATAGAATGCATCATACAGAGAACGTTCGGGTACGCAACACCAGACATCAGGATCGCCTACAAAGATCTGCTTGACACGATCGAGGAACAGGGAGAAGATGGCAAAAGTCGTTGGAAGAAGATCGTACTGATCCTGCACAGCCAAGGGGCTATAGAAGGCGGATTGGTGCTTGATTGGTTATTTGCATCGGTGGAGAGGAGTCTTTTGGAGCGCATTGAGGTGTACACATTCGGCTGTGCCGCAAACCATTTCAACTCCCCTGGCTCCGAGGCCAAATCAACGTTTCGGAGGTATGCCAATCAACTTACGAACGAAAAGCAAAGTGAACAGCGAGTAATCAAGCACATCGAGCACTACGCCAATCTTAAAGACTATGTGAGCCTGTTTGGGATCCTACATTTCAGACCAATACCCCACGGCGCGCAGCACGTAGACGCCTATGAGAGAAAAGGAACTGTGAATATATATGTGGGACGACTGTTCGCAAGGAAGGGTGGAGGACACCAGATGAACCGAAATTATCTCGATAGTTATTTTGCTATGGACCCTGAGCTCAAGGAAGTGCTTGAGGACAATGACTTTATGAGCAGCGAGCTCAACGAGGAGCTATTGGGAGAGTACGATATCGCCAGCAGAATGTCAGAGCACGACACATGGGCAAGTCCAAGGAACGCTACTAACGAGGAGGGAGGAAGCACCAGGCAGGTGAAAAGCGCAAGTCGCTTGTGGTGCTACAGAAATGGCGGGTCCCCTGATGCTTGATATCGTGATGAAATGGTCAGCGATGGCAAGCAATCTTTGAGCACCTGCCATCACACCTAGCGCACGGAGAAAGGACATGCTGTACTCCAGGAGCACGTTCGTGAGCTGTGACTGAATGACACGTTAGCAAGAAAAAACCTCTACCAAATCGTGTCTTCTCAAGATCTCACCACATCGGCAGGGATACGGGAATCAACGCCGTGTCAGCTCCGATCTCAACACGCAACGGGCTTGATGTCAGTCCAGATTCGCAGCCCCCACCCTCACTCGCAGATTGTATACTGTACCGAATCGTTATGAAATATTTGTAGAAATAAGGCCAACGCCATGAATGTATTAATGCCTCCCAAGATAATGTTCTTTTAGAGTCTACGTGCAAACTCTGAAGACGTGCGAATACAGTAGATACTGTACTTGAACTCATCCATTGGTGGGGAAGTGGATGCATAATCCATTTGTCTCCAAGAAAACATATTCTCCATCAGACAATGTTTCGTATCGATTGCGGCAGGCACTTCTCATCCATCGGCAAGCACGACGAAGCGCGGGGAAATAAAAACAAGCGACTTCGGTATGCTTCAAAATATCCACGCGTTGCAATCTTGACACCGTGAAACATTCTGACCAGACACACAATCATGGGTTCTATTCCAACGGCGGCAGATGCTGCTACAACAGAACCGCACACTCGCTCATCTCTCTTCCCCACAATCTCAACCTGCTGTTCCGCAACACCCCCTTCCTTCTCCTGAAGCATCCTCTCCAGCTCCCTCTGCTCCTCTTCCTTCGCATGAGCCCGTCCCATC
>Ga0068618_1000222_pt1 | contig 14400 bp, 17 predicted proteins | sample InSIn2SAF170_2_FD_77423 | JGI IMG/M metagenome (GOLD analysis project Ga0068618, IMG submission 77423) | Clean room microbial communities from NASA Spacecraft Assembly Facility at Jet Propulsion Laboratory, Pasadena, California, USA -... ...
CAGAGCAGTTCGTGGTGTACAGAATTTAGAGAAATGTTGCTGATAGCCCATAAGAGGTGAGTTGCCTGTATAGTACAAGTGATCCATGCAGCTATTCAAAACCGCACCATGATCGAGAGATTTCAGTCGCTTTGAGCACGACGAGGTCTTTCTTTGACCAAATTAAACTTGGTGTCACTTTTAGTATAGTTGCCTTGAGATCTTGAACGTTGTCTAAGGTCGGTCAACTCATTGAGCCACTAGAACCACCAAATTGTTCATACATGGGAGACATAAACTATGCGAGGACTTTGCGGCCCGCGTTGTAGGTAGGTTGTGAAATTGTCCTAGATAGCTCTGTTGAGCATGTTCAGCTATACACCCTTGTGTGTGCTTTGTGCCGGCATTGCAGCTTGCTTGACCTTAATCAAGAACTCTTCGACTGGCGGCCTCCTTCGCATTCTCCAGGAAAGTAACACCTGACTCCTTCTCTGAACATGCGGACATGTGTAAAAAACGTCGGCGCTTGACTTGAATCGGATCAAACATCGTACAATATGCTTACGTGTTTGCCAAGTAATGTTCGCTGACTTGGATCGGAGCATCTTCTCAGTAATCTTTGAGAATCCTAAACAAGCCAATGAAAGTTAGAACATGATCGCTTGACACTGCCAGTTGAACGCAGCGGTGTGGAGCTCGCTTTTTATTTTTGAATCTTCCGTTGTTCCTCGTAATACGACTACCCCTGGGAAAGCGTCCGAAGCATCGACAACATCGTGCACTCCCTAATGCTGAGAGTACACGATCCAGTGGAGACGGTGGGAGAACAGTTTTCAAGAACTTTGACTGCATGAGAAGCCAGCTCTCGAATGCGGTGACATATTGTAGAACACCGGTTGCTTAGCAGACTTCGCAAAATGCAGGAACTTTGATTAGGCGAAATCCTAATCAGGTATCGTGCGGAGTACACGTTTGCCTAGCGAACGAGCTTAGGCAATACTGATGTGGATATGTGACGCTGGAATATCAAGGGATTCAGGTGCCGATTCTCACGCTAGGAAGCGAAGCTGACTGGAATTTCTCCTCAGTGGCTCGTCAACACGCGAAAGGTACAATAGTTTTGTGGTCTAAACATTAGAGATCCAAACGTTAAAAAGACGCCAGGTTTGAAGCACAAAAGACAAATGATCCTAGCTGAGGGCAATGCCGACTAGCGCTCTTATCTACCTAGCGAGCTTGCTGTGTCTTACCTAGGCATTATGCATTTATGGCAAAGTTCTGATGAGCATATGTAAGTGAGATCTTGAATGTGAACCTGTCATAGCTTCTGCCTGTTGGTTGTTTTGAAAGAACTGCAAATGCATTATGCATGGCTTGAAGCTCGGCGTAAGCCGCCATCATTCTGCGTGAAGATACTGCAGCCCAAAAAGGCTTAGCAGAAGTCCTCGATCGAGTTTTGCCTACAGCTTTGAGGTCCGGAACCTTGACACCCACAAGATATCACACGATCCCGCAGCAGTGGTCCGACGAATGTATCCGAGCACTTGAGAAGATGGGCAGCTCATCGTCCAATGAGGCAAACGGTGTCATGGTTGTAGCCAGTCATTAAAACATTGGACCTTCATGCTCTCGACCCAATGTCCCTCCTGCACATTCTTGGGTGTCTTGCAACCGTTCAACACCTGGAAGCCCTGCACGCTCCTTTGCATTATATTGCATCACATCGCACCATCTCACAGACATGCCCAAATCGGCAATGGTCTTCAGCTGGCATGGTTTCTGTGCAACTACAGTACTAAAGACCTGTAAGCGATGTTCTTAAGCCGACATTCCATTTCGAGTCGCATGGATTTCCGAAGAACGCTCATGCTGAATGCTTGCGTATAGAAACTTATCACTCTGAGCCATCGATTGAATACCCATCATACTAAAACAAGGGTGGAGAACGAGGACTTCGTAAGCACTACCCAAAGATCGAAAATGGACTGACAAACGAATGTATTCTAGCTAGAATTACTCCTCACTACTCTCCACGATTGGTCGAAGCTTAAGCAAACTTCGAGTTGTTATGGTTCGCCTAAATCTGGAAGACTTTCACATCGTCACTGAAGTGTTTCGAAAATGGTTTCACTCCGACCGTCAGATCGAAGTGAACCCTGATGTCTTTGTCCTTCTTGTAAAGTCTGACACTTCCTTTGGCAATCTTCAGGTTGAGCGAGAGTTCGATTCCTTTGTCAACACTTGCGGTATACTTAGGACCAACCTGAGTGCCACCGAATGTGAGGTACGCTCCGATCTCCTTATCGCCAATATCCACATAGGCTACGATCTATCAATGGGATGTTAGACAAGTTTTTGTTATTGACCCAAGAGCGACTTACCTTGAGTCCTGGAACTGGCAGACCATAATCAAATGTCTTTCTGTTCCCACTGTGGAGGTCAGGGAGTGGGGCTTCGTCTGCTTGAACTTCGCTGAGTTCAAATTTGCCATCACCGATATCTTTGACCTCGATAACGCTTGTGAGAGTGTAGAATGCCGATGATGACTGTTCGGTGGCCATATTTGGTTGTGAAGCGGGGTCTCGGTGTGTGGTATAACTGACGTAGGTGACCAGATGGCTAATGTATAGTTGCAAACTCGATGAACCACCTTTGAGTTGGTGGGAGAGCTGATATATATACCCGTCTAGCTTTTCCATCGTGAATTGATTTCACATGGCAGGTTCCTCATTCACTGAAAGGCTGACACTAATGCAGTCAGCTTGGTGCAGCGGCTGGGGTAGCCTTGATGAGCCATAAGTTCTGACCGCATATTTCTCACCTTCAAGAAGCACATCAACTACACCCTGCAGTAGCAAAGTCCTGAACTTGACAACAACTCATGTGGGATACCGATGTACAGATTGAGGTGGCAGCTCACACTTCACTCGGTGAGCCCCTTGGCAGCTGATATGTCTCCCCTGCCCAAGGTTACAGCATGTGCTTGACCGGTTGAGAGAACATTTTCTCACTTTATGTGCGCATTCAGAATGTCTTTGTTAACATCGTTCTTAACTTTTCCTGCTGTTGCGTGACCAAACCTCTAAAGTCTGGTTACCTGATTCGAAGGGTCTAGATGAGAGCTATGATCCATGAGCTCGATTACTGTGGTTCCAGCTCCTGGCCGACGGAGCTTGATGCATTGTCTTCGACCCTCACTTGAAGTCCATACTTACATGTAATACGAGCTGTGATGTGTCCGTGGAACTCGTGTAGCTTCGTTCATTTTGCTTGTTGTGCATGACTAGGTCCGTTGACTCCTCACACATCTGTGCAAATATCGACCAATCTTTTCATGCTGCAATAAGCGCTAACGAAAGGTCTGCAGTAACTTGGGACTGAGTGGTTCCCTGTCTTCACTGTATAACCGACTCTACTGAATTAAGGATTGTTTACGGCCATAAGAGGCGGACGCTGCGGACATCTCGATACCAGTCGATGTGATCAAAGGACATGACAATAATTTGCAGACTAACTTAAGGTCGTTTCCAGCAAGTGTCATCCGTTCCAGTGTAATCAAGACTGTCAAAATAAGTTTCAGAAAGAGGATTGAGAGTGGGAGACCACAACTGCACAATGTCAGACGTTATACCACCAGAAAATGCCATTCCCGTCGAGGTCAACGGGCGCATCAATGATCCCCATGATCACTATGCTCATGATGCACAGAATACCAATTATATTGTCTTGACTACCAACAATGTCCTTCGAAGCGACGAAATGAAGAAATTGCAAGATCTGAAAGTCCAGTTTCTGGAAGACTTGGGGAATAACAATTTCTTGTGCCGCTACGAGCCAGCTGCTCTTGAACCGTTGAGAAGGTTGGAGTTTGTACGACAAGTCGATGTCTATCGCAGAAAGTTCAAAATCCCGTCAGGCCTGCTATCGATGGTTGAAAAAATACGAGACAAGCCTGAGGCTATGACCGGATCCTGTCTGATCGATGTCATGTTGCATGAAAACGTTTCAGACCTTGACACCTTGGCCGACAGTCTAGCCGCGAAGGCACATGTAGATCGGAACGAACTCGAAGTGACCAGCAAGAAAATTCGGCTGAGCCTGAATCTGGCACAGCTTGAAGACATTGCCAGCGATGATCGTGTTCGCATTCTCGAGGAGGTAGTACCACCGGTTTTGTCTGATGGCCAGGCGAAACACATTATTTCCTCACCAGTACAAATTCCTGGTCACCCAGTCTTCCAAGGCAAAGATCAAGTTGTCGCTGTTGTTGATTCAGGGTTTGACCTTGGAAGTACGATTGACTGCCACCCGAGTTTCACAGGCAGAATCAAGAACCTTATTCCCATAGGCCGTGCTTCAGCAGATGGGAGGACCGAAGCTGAGAAAGTTGACGACCCAGATGGTCACGGTACTCATGTCTGTGGAACCATAGTTGGTCGGGACATAGAGACCTCTGAAGGCAATATCGGTGGAGTGGCTCAAGAAGCGAGAGTTGTACTCTCATCGTTGTTAACAGCCGAGGAGGGTGTCTATGCTGCAGTCACCGATTTGAAGACGTTATTTAACACTCCGTACGCACAATATGACGCTCGAATATATTCGAACTCATGGGGGGATCCATTGCGTGATGGGCTAAACGGTTGGGAGCCTCGCGTTTATGGAGATGCCGCAGCAGCTATCGATGAGTTTGTGTGCAACCATCCCGACGCACTCATCGTCTTCTCCGCTGGAAATAACAACGAGTTCATTAATAGATACACGGCTGCTGGAGAAGAGCTCGTAGCATCTATAGGATCTCAAGCCGCAGCCAAAAATTGTTTGACGGTCGGCGCGTCAGGCTCCACGAGAACAGTGACAGATCCAACTGATGACCGGACCATGAAGCTCGATCCTGATGAGATTTGTACTGACAGCAGCAGAGGGCCATCACCAGAAGGTCGAATCAAACCTGATGTGGTCGCGCCAGGCTTCAATATCTTCTCATCCCAGTCCAGGCATAAAGCCGTGCGATATCAAGCAGCTGAAGCTTCTAGCAAGGACTTTCCAAAGGTTCTCTGGAAGGTGCGTTCTGGAACCAGTCATGCAGCACCATTGGTTTCCGGATGTGCAGCTGTTCTGAGGGAAATCTTACAGAACCAAGGTTGTCATAACCCCCCAGCAGCACTTATTAAGGCTGTCATCATCAATGGCGCTGATAAACTTCCAAACATCGATGTCGCAGCGCAAGGCTTCGGCCGAATCAACTTGCATGCTTCTGCAGAAATGCTAAGGTCACCGCCATTTCTATCCGGTGGAGTTGCTCATGGATCTCACCTTCCTTCCTGGGGTGGGACACTCCTCGGTGCCCCCCTCAAACAGGGTGAAACATTCAGCTTCGTCCTGACACCTACCAAGAACGTGCTAGACCAACAGTTCAAGGTGACGATGGTCTATAATGATAGGAAAGGCAGACAAATTCAGAATAATCTGAATCTTTCCGTGATTGATATCGAGACAGGAAAAGTAACGCACGGCGGTATATCCGAGGAAGCAATTGACAAGCAGAACAACGTTGAGCAAGTTGTATGCAAACCCGCTCCTTTATCTCCAGTGATGGTTCAGATTCATGCCCAAAAGATCTTCCCAAATTCCGAGCAGGACTTTGCGCTTGCATGGTCGGTCTCGGCCCCATACCAAGGCGGGCTGGCTGCGTTAACTTAAGGCTCCATTTAACGCAACGTTGCGTATGTACTCAGACGCCATCCTACGTTTAATATGTGTTCGCGAATTAATAAGGGATAGCCCCAAGAAAAATGCACGATTGATTTATGATTTGACTTTAGTGCAAAATTACGTAAATGGTTAGGACCATAGTATCTGACATTTTATCCTAGAAAATACTACACAGAAGCATCATTGCATGATAAACCCATCGTAGCCAGATTCTACCACTTTTTGGATCCTTGCAAGCTGATCAGGGACACCTCCACCCCCAGTTAACTACCTCCCGTATCTTGCCTGGAATATTTCCACCGTTAAATGAGCTATCTGTCTCAGCTCTTAACGTTGCTGCTTCTTGAGCTTGAAGTAGAAATCTCCACTCGAGCTCACGCTCCTTCACGACACCGCAGCGCCATTTTCCATGATCTCGCATATACTAAAGCAGATCCACGAGCCACTCACATTGTGGTTCGATGCTGCTTGGACCACTGCTTAACGCTGTTGGTGCTTGCGAACCATATGTAAAGAAGAAGTTCGGGAGGTCAGCAGTCGCCATTCCAAGCCAGGTATACGTGCCATTGGACCACTTTGAGGTCAGTGATGTATCGCCCAAGCCTACAAGATCGATAGCTCGGAGGCCGCCAGTGACCGAATCAAATTCTGTCGCTAACGCAATAACGTCCACGGCATGTATCTTGCCATCAGAAGTGACGAGACCTTCGGGAACTACTCTCACAATAGGGGTCTCCTTGACGTCAACCACATGAACGTTAGATTTGTTGAATTGCTCGTAGTAGTCTTGTTCCAGGCTAGGGCGTTTAGCGGTGACAGGATATGGTGGCTCTAGTGGTACCAAAATATCCTGAACCGCTCGATCATAGATGCGAGCACGCTGTTTACGCGCCCGGAAGTCGTAAAGTAGACGGTTCGAGGTCAGGTTCGTTACAGAATCCAGATATGCAACCCCAAACAAATCGAATCCTCCCTTTGAAATGCGTTAGTTCGAATACGCTTGCGAATTGTCTCCGCCACTAGAACGTTACACATACCTGGTTCCAAAGCTGTTCTAGAGACGCTTCTTTCTCCTCGTCCGTATGGTCGGTGGATAGCAGAGTAGAGGGTCCGGTTAGAAAACCAGCACCGGTTGTGTATCTAAGAACGAGGCCGGTTAGCAACAACACGGAACCGTTGAGCAGGTAGATCAGCAAACCTATGTTTGTACCATGTTTTGTACATCTGCCTTTCAATGTTTTGTTGTTCGCTGCTCAGTTTCTGTTGCCTCATAGGTAACGCCTAGGTCGGTCTCCTTACAAAAACTGTAAGGTTAGCCGCTACTTTTGCAGTCTCTTGTACAATCTAGACATTGATTTCAGCATTGGACAGAGATAGATATAGTAGAATCGTTGCAAACCTGTACACTCGTCGCTCCCTGACCTGCGATCGCGACACGCTTTCCCTCTAGCTCGATTAAGAGATTCTAATAAGCGAGTGCTGCATTGTGCCTTGAAAGGTATCCAGACCATCCCATTCCGGGATATAACGTTTTGCCGCAAAACCAATGGTACTGATCAGAAAGTTGGTACGAAATGTAGTACCATTATCGCTTTTTGCGAACCACGAGTTGGTGTCGCTATCAAATGTAGCGCTGACTATCTTTGAATTGAACATGTAATCTTGCTTCAGATGGAGAACTTTGTCAACGTGTGCGAAATAGGCTTGTAACTCCGTGTAGCCCTTCCAACGACGATTAGCTGACCAGCCTTTGCCCACATTCGCAATTCGTTCCAGCGGTGTAGCCAGGCAGTGGAACACAGGGTTTGGAAACAAGGACCATTGATATCCTCTTGCCAATGCTGGCCGAAAGTGGTAAAAGGCCTATGGTGGGAAGAAAACCTACCGGATATTTTTCTGTCCAGTCCCATGTTTCCCAAACTTCTGGAATATCAAGGCCGTATACTCGGTAATCGCTGTCTACTCTAGCTCCAGGAGAGGAATTCCAATGCCAGACGCCGCCTCTATGATCAGGGACAGCCAATTAGCTTGAGCCTCGTCTTGTACCGAGGTTCGTGTATTATACTGACAGATCGGAACCGGCTTCGACAAGTTTGACGTTAAACCCAACTTTTCGTAAAGAATAAAGTAACTTGCACCCTGCAAAGCCTCCTCCGATCACAAGGACCTCGGTTTCGACAGAAGGATTCATAGAGCTGTGGTTCGGAGGACTCCCGGGATTGTTAATTCCACAAAAGAATGACCATGAAGAGGTACACTGGGTGCTGTTATCTGGTAATTTTGTAATCTTAAAGGAAAAGGAATGACCAAGCTTTTAGAGCCAAAATCATGCGAACATCCATCCCCTCTGTACCAGGTTTGTGATATTCATCTTCGTCTAGCACTAAACTAACCATAAGTTGGACTATAAGCACTAGTTCAGATGGACTTTAGTACTTATCAAATCACATTCTGGAATTCACGATGCTATCACACAACCCACACCATGACACTAACATTCAGTTGTCGTGGCTGGGAGGAATTAGGAGACTCTCACCTCTGATTCTGAATTCCTTCTGAACCTCAAACTGCGTAGAGATTGATCAGTCAATTAAAGTATTCGCTAGCTAACTATAGACGTCGATGTAAGACTTAGTTGTTGGGAGGTGATGATATATGCTTTTGTCGAAAGAAGGCGAGCCGATGTGGGAGGTGCGGTACATGTAAATTATGGCTCAGCTACCGACGAGAATCGAACGCTGATGCGGCCAACCTCAACTAGTCTCGTCTAAATTCTTGCCTCCCGGATGTCGTCTCAAGCGATATATAATCTATGGCGTGGTTAACATCCATTGTGGCATCTTCCAGTCCAGGCTGACTCAAGCATGTGAATTCGGGAAACGCAAAGCTACCTCACTCAACCTGCAGAAGTGTCGACACCCCGAGTCAGGAACTTCAGGAACAGAATTGAATTAAGCTGATGTCTTCGTTCTCCATCAGGGCTTTTGTCAATCTGGATGTCTATTTGACGGCTCGTACCACCGTCTCATGGTGGCAGCTCGGCGACACTACCCTACATATCAATTGTGAACAACAGCTCAGTAGAACTCATCTTCTGGTCTGTTATTGACATCTGTGCGGTGACCGGCGGTATCATCCTTGATATTGAAACCACTGGATGTGGTGACAATGGGCTAGGCCCGTTGGGCACAGGTATATGAAATCTGGTTTTCTTCGAAGATATTTTGAGAGACAAATCCTGTCTTGTAGTATAGGGCCACACGATTACAGCACGCATCGATTGAGATACCGTAATCTCGAGACACGGTAAAGGTGCTCTTCGACTTTGGGCATTTGTGCATCCCATTCTCTTTCTCCAGATTACGTTGCTCCATCACCGTGTCCTCATGTAAGATAACATGTGCAATCTGACCACGAGCGGTTCGTAGTAGTTCCTTCACGGCCTCGACTCGTTGACCTTAGTAAAAAACCAAAGATTTTGAAAAGACTTACAAATATCATATGGAAAAGGTCCATCCTCAAGGCGGAGATGATGCATCTTGGTGTCAGCATGGCGGAAATGACGTCGTAAAAACAAGGATATCTCATCAAAACCGGTGTCCCAAGTGATCGTTAAATGCTGTATCCTGTTATCAATATTGAAGCGTGGTTCACTGATTATGTGACCAGAAAAGCATTCGATTTCGAAACTTGTACACGCATAGTAGTATGGCTCGGCTTCAACCCATAGTCGTTTGCTTGTGTATCTCAACGCCGTCCATATCTTATTACCTGTCGGTGTCGGAATTATCTTGGAAGGCTTGTCGAATAGTTCCGATCCTTCGACATCGTCATCAGGGTCTGACCAGAAGCAATAGGCTGCTAGTTGACGTGTTGTTAGAGGGTGGAGCAAAACCTTCGCGTTGCTGTAGAAGTGTTGATAAATCAACAAGCGAACCTCAGTTGGCAGGTCAAACCATACAGTCATCTTTCTGTCGAAATCCTGGCATATACTTATAGTACGAAGAACGAAGTGCCGTCCGCTACTTACAAGTATTCCATTATTCACAAATGATGGTACCCCGCACATCATCAGAAATCGTGGATGGCTACCTAGGTACTTGCTGTAATAAAGAAGTATTCATTTGCATTAGCGTGCGCAGTTTCCACGCCTCGGCAAGTAAAACTATGTTGCCATGGTCTATTGGCTCAGAATCCTACATCAACGTAAGCAGATGGATACTTTTTTATTACACCAAGTACAGCACTAACTTACAGTGCCCAGTTGCAGAGGCACTTCACATCGTCTGCACACAACAAACAATGGTATTCGTGGTTTAGCCACTGGCCAATGACAATGTGCTTAGGAATGAGAGCCTCTAAAGCCAGGCTTGAATCTGCTGTGTTACGTGGCCATGAACAAAAAGGAATACAGGCTTCGTGCTAACATGCTAACCTATCGGTAGGTACTGAACTTTGGACCAACAAATCCAGCTTATTGTACGCTCTCGACAAAATCCTCACGTGATCCAATGGTATAGACTAGCCGAACTTACCACCCTCTCGTAACTCGTATCTGATGCTGCTTGCAGTGCTTTGCCGAAGTGTCGTCCCTGAGTATTGACGTCGGCTCTGCATCTACGAGGACCTGAATCACTTATCACTTCGATCTTCTGCCGCCTTTAACACGTTTCCCAACTTTCCTGTTGGTATTTGACAACATCTGATACCCCCGATTCGATCTTGAACTGAATATCTATACATCTGCATATACTGCGAGTCCTACAAGTTTGCGCGTGGCACCTCTCGATCGACTCCTCTGGCCACCCGATACTTCTCAAACAATCTATCTGTTTCGTCAAGCTGCTTTTGAATCATGAGTTGTACTTCACGCGCCCTTCTGTTCTCACGCTTTCCAAGCTGTTGGAGATGCACTTCGTCAGGTCCATCTACGATCCTCACCGTCCTCAGGTGGCCCCACATAGCAGCCAGTGGAGTATCTTGTGATAGACCTTCTCCACCGAAAGCTTGCATCGCCCAGTCGACAACTTGGAGCGCGACTTTAGGCACGAGTACCTTCGCCTCAGCAATCTCGATTAATGCTGTCTTCGCGTCTCCAGCATCGATGGCTGCAGCAGCGTTAAGTACTATTAACCGTGCAGCATCAATGTCAATTCGTGACTGTGCGATACGCTCGACTATAACTCCATGCTCTGAAAGTCTCTTGCCAAACGGCATCTTGTGCGATGCATTGGCGCGCGCGAGGAGATAATCCAACGCCCGCTCAGCCTAGTTTCGTTAGTTCTCTGACTGAGACCCATCGCAGTCCGTACTTACAGCTCCAATTGATCTCATAGCATGATGAATTCGACCTGGCCCCATTCTTCCCTGCATGATTTCGAAACCTCGACCCTCTCCAAGGATCAGGTTAGACGCTGGAATGCGCACGTTCTTGAAGATCAAATGCGCATGGCCGTGAGGCGCATCATCATATCCAAGGACATGCATCATGCGCTTGACTGTAATACCGGGACTACCTGCCGGGACAATAATCATGGATTGCTGCTTGTACGGATCTGGGTGATTAGGGTTGGTCTTTCCCAAGACGATGTACACCTTGCAGGTTGGGTACCCTGCACCGCTAATCCACCATTTCTGTTGATGTTAGTTCGTTCGACCAGTAGCTCTCCAACTATTATCACTGACCTCCCCGTTGAGCACATAGTGGTCACCATCCTTCATAATGCTTAATTGTACATTCTTTGCGTCGCTTGAGGCAACGTCCGGCTCTGTCATCACATAGCAACTCCTAATCTTACCCTCCAATAGTGGCTCGAGCCATTGCTTTTTCTGCTCAGCGCTTCCGTATTTTGCAATCAGCTCCATATTTCCAGTGTCTGGGGCTGAATTGTTGGTGGCCTCACTGGCAGTCCTCGATCTGCCGAACTGCTCACACATAAAACTGTACTCCAGATTAGTGAAACCCGCGCCCTCCTTGTAATGACCCTTCGCCAAAAACATGTTCCATAGGCCCAAGCTTCTGGCCTTTAGCTTCAGATCCTCTAACACGGCCGGGACGGTGTTCCATCGCTGCTTGCCTTCGCCAATTTGGGCCTCTGCAATATCATCTGCAGGTATACAGTCTTCATTGACAAATTTCTCTACCAAGTCCAGTGTCCGCTTTGCACGTTCACTGATAAGCGGCCTGGCAAGAGGCGGTATGCGTTGGGAAGCTGGAGGCATTGTCTCCGAGCTTGTCGCTGTTGGTCGAGTTTACCACAAAATTGAACAACGTGTGATTGGTGTCTGTGTCAGTAAAGCAGGCGAATATAGAGAACGCTCGGAAAGTATTGCTGAACCAAGGACAGAGCTTCAACTGATGGTAGTTACAAGCCCGTCAATTTTCATGTTTCAAAATGAGGAGAACATGGTAAATTGCTGAGCAACCGAGGGAGCGAGGCTTAACTCGGCCCAAAGATTGGCTTACGATAACCGAGAATTGAGCACTAACCGCAACTCTCAATCTGAACCCAATGAACAGACAACGAGACGAGTACACCGGAGGAGTAGTACATCAAAAGGTATCTAAACCTAAGGCAGCAGTTGTATGGTCTCCATGCTTATCGGTTTTATTTCTTCGGTACTCGCATCCAGAATTCGACTAGATCCTCATTTGCTCAAAACCAATTTGATAGCTTTAGTAGCGTATTTTCATAGGATAAACGAACAATGTATATCCAATTTAGAGCCAATAAGTACACGTGGTTATCCTCTTGTGTACTACAATATGACATATATCCTGAACTCAAATGACACAGGCTACGTAGTTCCACCACCCTATTCTCCTACCTCTATCAATTGACTACTACGTGCATGAATGGTTATATTAATGGCATCACTACGTCTGCCTGGTCATGCCGTATCTTCGGATATCAATGTCCTGTGCCTAGAGTCGCTGGTGTTAGTGGACAGCTCGATCTTCGAAAACTCAGTGCCGCCCTAAATCGCAACCATCACCCTCAGAAAGTTCTGAATCAATTGCAGATACCTGTACCGCATCAGTACCTTCATTGGAAGTTCATAACACTTCACGAAGTGCAAGCACTGTAATGAAGATGACATTTGATCATGGACCGTTAGATTTGTTCCGAGTAGGATACTTTGGGAACAGGTATTCAGTTTGTAAGCGGCTTGGAGATCGCAAACAAATGGCCGCTTTGATGACGTTTACACGACATTTCAAGTGGCCTTGTTGTTCGTGATTACTAACGGATTATATATTTCTCCACATTTGATTTACGTGCATGCCGAGGTGCTCTCTCGACGGCTCACTACGAGTTCCGACTCTGAGACGTCCAGCTCTTTACCAACTCTTCCGTTACCTCCACATATGCCACAGAAATGTCGAAAAGATTAGATCAACATTCGCGAACCGCATTGGACCGACTAGATCTCCTTAAATCCCATCTGTCTGATGTGGAAGCTCCACCAGGAAGATTAACTAAATTGTCTCGGTCGCTTCAGGGCAAGAAGGCTATTGTAACTGGAGCAGCTTCTGGTATGGGAAAGGAAACTGCCAAGGTACTCGCCGATGAAGGCGTACAAGTTGCCATTCTGGATTTAGACGAAGGTAAAGTAAATGCCGTGGTCGATGAGATCAATGCTGTTCATACTGGACGTGCAAAAGGTTGGGTTTGCGATGTAGCAGAACGTAGCAGGATCAAGCAAGTCTGTAAGGAGGTCATTGAAACATTCGACGGCCTTGATGTATGTGGCAACTTATCCTTTGCAAGTCAGTCTAATGCTGACACGACCCGCAGATTCTTGTCAACAATGCTGGAATCTCTATCGGTGGAGGCGTCTTCGACAAAGATGCATCATTTGAGACTCGATGGGATAAGACCGTCGACATCAACCTCACGGCTCTTGCGATCTTTATTCGAGCTTGCGTACCCGCTTTATTGAAGAGTGACGCAGGCCGCATCGTTAATATTGCTAGTACAGAACATTTTGTTACTGGACCAGGAAACGCTGCCTACAGTGCGACAAAGTCTGCGGTGACTGGATTGACTCGATCTTTTGCTGTCGAGCTTGGCAAATACCAAAATATCACGGTAGGTTATATGAACATCCTCTCTCAAACGAAGAATAGACAATCTGATACGCTTACGCTTTGCAGGTAAATACCATCTGCCCAGGTCCGATCATTGTAAGTAGTGAACAACTTGGACCATTTTCGAGAAGCATAATTAATCAGAGTGCCTAATGCAGACTGGGATGACTGCACGAATTTCGCCTGAACTTAAGGAGTCGTATGCTAAGCGCAGAGTGCCAATGCGGCGCTATGCCGATCCCGAGGAAGTTGCTCAAAGTGCGTGGGAATAGTTGCTTCCACTGTGGTCGCTTGCTAATCCGCGTCTGCATAGTGACCGTCAATGTTTGCCTACCTGCCTCATCATACCTACATGGGACGACAATACCAGTGGATGGGGGCATGACAATCAGGCATACATGATTTGGAAGACGAACCCACAAGGTGTAACTGGTTTGGACGCACAGCGGGATGTCCTTAGCCGCGAGCCGTTGATGCGGAAGCGTTTTGCACTTCTACGCAGCTCCCATGGCCTTGTAGCTTACCGATAACCCAATCATTTTCGATACTAGCGCTTTCCACCGCCATTGAAAAAATACCACTATTTGGCAAAAGCACCGCGGCGCAATGCTCGCTTC
>Ga0068618_1000223_pt1 | contig 14334 bp, 13 predicted proteins | sample InSIn2SAF170_2_FD_77423 | JGI IMG/M metagenome (GOLD analysis project Ga0068618, IMG submission 77423) | Clean room microbial communities from NASA Spacecraft Assembly Facility at Jet Propulsion Laboratory, Pasadena, California, USA -... ...
CCAAAGGTCACGGAGGCTTGCCTGACTCACTGGAAGAAGTGGGCCGACATTATGAAACAACTTGGGGCACGGCGGTTGCTCACATCGACGAAGACACATACCTTGAGGGAGACGCAGAGGGTAACCTGATTGTATTGAGTCAGGAAGCAGCCGCGTACTCGGAAGAGGATCGACGACGATTGCGTGTCACCAGCGATATGCGACTAGGCGAGATGGTCAACCGCATTCGTCGCATTGACGTGCAGCCAACGGCAGGCGCCATTGTCGTACCACGAGCATTCCTGGCCACGGTGGAAGGATCGATATATCTTTTTGCCTTGATATCCGCTGCCAGACAAGATCTGTTGATGCGACTTCAGGAGAAGATGGCGCAGATGGTACAAAGTCCTGGCCATGTTCCTTTTAACAAATACAGGGCCTTCAAGACAATGGTTCGAGAAGCGGAAGAGCCAAACAGATTCGTCGACGGAGATCTGATTGAACGGTTTTTGGATTGTGACGATGGGCTCCAATCGAGTATTGTCGAAGGCTTAGGGGTTGACGTAGATGAGGTCAGGGAAATGGTCGAAAGTCTGAAGAGACTTCATTGAGCGGATTAGGATGCGGAAACAGGAAATCCAGACAAAGACTGTTGTTCATCTCCTTTGATAGAGTGATTGATTGTGTTGTCAAGATATTATGTGAAACGAGACTACCATTACTGCATAAGGTACTGTAGAGCCTATAAGACTTCCCAAAGCAGTAAGCGTGTTTCCCCAGGCGGACGCGCTGAGACGCGCGACAACCTTCTCGTCATAGAAACAAAGTCCAATCTCACAAAGTAAAAAGACATCAGATTTGGCAGTCCCGGCTGGTCTTCACTCGCATAACCCACAATCACCCAATCGACCATGGACGCGAGCCGCGAAATCGAGGATCCCACCGACTGGCTCAACACATCCCTGAGCAGCTTCTTGCCACTAGACAACGCCCTTCGGTGTCAAGTGTGCAAGGACCTCTACGACACGCCGATGATAACATCGTGCTCGCACACCTTTTGCTCGAAATGCATACGGACGTGTATATCAAACGACGGCAAATGCCCGACCTGTCGTGCTGCAGAACAAGCGAGCAAATTGCGCAACAATTTCGCGATCGAGGAGGCCGTGGGCGCATTCAAGATGGCGCGGCCAGAGGCGTATAAAATCGCTCTCAAGGATAAGCACGACGAGATGGAGGAGCCTAGACGACCTGGTAAGCGGCGGAGGGACGTTCGCGAGGAGGGAGAAGAGGGGCAGCAGGTGGAGGTTGGACGGCGCCAGACGAGGTCGATGAGGAGTAACGACAGTCGCCGTACGGCTGCCTCGACACAGACGGACGGTGTGGTGGATATTGAAGACAGCGAGGGCGACGATGAGTACGTTCCTGAAGACGGGCTGGTGGCGTGTCCCATCTGCTCCACGAGGATGAAGGAGCAAGACGTGAGTCCGCATCTCGACGGTGAATGCGACGGCACGAAAAAGGAAGACAAGGTTCTGCGAAAAAGGTGACAGATTCCTTGTCTTGCAGTATCACCCTATCGCTAATCCTGCATCATCCAGTCGCACACCACTCAAAACTCAAACCAAACCCTCTCCCAGCTATAATAACCCCTTGCGACAACCTTCGCAAAACAAACCCCAAGAACGCCTCGCTGAGCTAAACTACACCCTCCTGAACGATGGTCAACTGCGCAAGAAATTCTCAGCCCTCGGCATACCTTCGACGGGCCGGAAAGACCAGCTTAAAGACCGCTACACGGCTTGGGCAAACATCTGGAATGCAAACTGCGATTCACGGAATCCAAAATCAAAACCGGAATTGCTAAACGAGTTAAGGAAGTGGGAGCGCACGCAGGGTGGGCAGGCCCGGGAGGTAGAAGGCGCCGGCATCATGAAGAAGGATTTCGACGCCAACGCCTGGCAGACGAGCAACAGAGACGATTTCAGCAAACTGATCGAGCAAGCGAGGAAGAAGAAGACGACGAAGGCGCGAGATGCCGGAGAGACGGCTGATCAGGGAGAAAAAGAAAAACCCGCCGCGGAAAATGACACCCTTGCCTCGTCTTCGATAAAAGCAAACGGCCACGCCCCCGAACCCATGGACGAGGGCGAGGACAAGGACACGCACGCCGACGCCGACGGCACACAACCACAATCTCCAGACGCCTACCACCCCTATCAAAACAACTCCGAAGCCCTGGCCTCTATCCGCGAAAAAGTATCCGCGCTAAACGCAAACGAGCACGTCGAACCCGTCATGAACGCGGGCTTCAAGATGACAGACGCACGCGCAAGAACAGAAGACGCGGCGCCGCCTCAGTCCTCACAGCGAACAGCCTCGAGTAGTCACGCCGTCGCGCCGCGACCTCGACCGCATCCTCCGCCCGCGGCTCTGCTGAAACAGGCGTCGTCGCTTGGTGACCATTTCGCCGAGGCGCAAGACACGAGGCGGTTGGATATGTTTCGCGTGCCGGAGGACCCGGTTAGTGATTGTGAGGAGGCTCATTGATAATGGTTTTCGCTGCGGTTCGAGTAAAAGTCAGTGGGTGGGTGTAGTGGCCCTTGTCTCTTCTCTGTTGTCTGAGCCATACCACTAGGTCCTTTGGACCATCTGTATAGAAACCCAACCACCCATCGAACAACCAATCAAGGCCTGGTGTGAGGTTCATCTAGAGCCCTTTTGCACGAGTATAGCAGACTACTGTCCGATACACCCAAGCCTCGAACCAAACTTGGCCCTCGAGGTTCGACATCAGAGACCGCAATTCTCCTCGCCAGCCCGAAGCAGATATACAGCTGTGTCGAAGCTCCCCGTCCAACACCCCCTGATGAGGACGCCGAAGCGCAAACCCTCGACATCCAGAAACTGCCCTGCCTCGAAGCGCTTCTCAATCGTCTCGTCGTCCTCGCCGGCAAACGGCGTACCTCCCACCTCGAGTTCGTAAAGCGCCGAGCCCAACGCAAAGAGATCGGAGCGCACGGTGCTGTCCTCGAGGGGATCGCGCGGCATGAAATGGCTCATGCTCTCGAGGCCGAGGGCCTTTGTGCGCGCCAGGCCCAGTCTCTCGTTTGCGTCGAACCCGGAGGCGTTGAAATCGCTCAGGCGGGCGTTGCGATCGTCGTCCACCAGCCACTGGTCGAGTCTGATGTCGGAATGCCGGACGCCGTTCCTGTGCAGCTCTGCGACGCCCTCGATCATCTGCCGCGCCCAGTTGGTCCGGTCCGTCGAGGTGATGGTGGTTGGAGAACTCGCCATGTAATCGCGAAGATTGCCGTGAGGGTAGTATTTGAGGAGGATCAAGTTTTCGGTGAGGCTGACGTATAGACATCCCGCGATCCGACAATGGCGGCCGAGGATGCTATATACGCTGGCTTCGTTGCGCATGGCATCGACGTTTGCCTGCGTGATTTCTGCCTCGTCCTTGTCGATGCGCACAATTTTGAGTACGCGGTCATGGAGTCGGTAGGTCATTGCGCTCATTCCCATCATGAGAAGCTCCATGTCCGTGTTGGAAGTCTTCTGTTGACGAGCTCGTGCAACATTAATGTGCTTCCGCGACATGGCAATCGTGCTGCCGGCCACCAACAATGCTGTCATGGTTGAGATGACTACCCTTGGGTGGTTGATGAGCCAGTCCATGACGCTCATCGTATACGGTCTGTCTTGTCTGCAGAGCACTATAAGCCGCCTAAGACGAGGTCATGACGGGCTTGAGGAGAGGGTTGTACTAGTACTGAAACAATGATACTGTAGCTTACTGTAGTAATTGAAACAAACATGCGTGATGCCAGCAACACTCATCAATTGGTCCACCCAAGATCCACAAATATGCGTGCATGTCTAGCGCGCGGTGAATTGCATACTGTATACACGATTCACTCCACGGATCTACACCCAGCAGTCTTCATGGTGACTATTGACGACTCTTGCCCATCAGAGCAACAACTTAAGGTAAGTGAGGGTGGGACCGATGTACTGGACTCTTGAGAACATCTAGCCTTGAAGACAAGGTTGGGAACCTGGATTCTGCATGCTTGGTAGTCGTGACGGGGTCGAGGAACTTTCTTGGTGTGATATGCTAGTAGCGAGCCGCAATATCGCATAGTAGGAAGGCTTCTTAGGACAAGCATCGGTGGTGAATCTTTCGTGACAATCGAACCTTTGGTCCTTATCCACTCCTATACATGCATGTGCCTACGTAACCATGTTAATGGAAATGAATATACAAAGTAATAGCAAGCATTGTTAACACGTACGGCCACAGGCAGCTGAATACTGGGCATCCCGTCCGCTCTGCCATACATAAGCAGTTGACCGGCTGATTAGTACTACGGTGGGTGACCACGTGGGAATCCCAGCTGCTGTACGTTTTGTTTTGCTCTACTTCTTCTCCTTTTTTTTCTTTTCTTGTCTAGCACTCGTTTATTCTTTTGACATTATCCATCTTCTGGTGGCTTTATGGTAATATAGTAGATTGGCAAGACGGGTGGATGAACTGTATGCATACTCTGGGCTCGTGGGTGTGGTCGAGGTCTTCGTGTGGCTTTTTTTTTGCCAATATAGGAAATGGGAAAACCTCATGTAGAGACGCTGTCTCTGCTGTCTATCTGTTTCTTGGTACGTCTCGTCTCTCCGTGTCTTTTGGTTGCATGCTAAGAGACTATGTGGCTACAGTATTACGGACCTACTCGTGATGCGTGGTACGGTAGAGCAGCAGTATGGAGTTCTCCTGGGGTGAGAGCCGAGCCATGCCGACTCGACACGCCAAAGTCTACAGAAAAGGGAGCGGTAGATACTCAGTATATTCACACACACACCCTGCTTGACTTCCTCTGAACCACTGCTATACTCGACGAGCTGAGCTTTAGAGATGCGCTGGCCCATCCACCTCCTAAGTCGGCTCGTTCGCGGCTTGCAAAGCCCCATCTTCCATCTTTCCCTCTTCCTCCTTTGACGCCGATTCTCCCAATGCAGCGCCGCTCTCCCTCTTCGCTTCCAAGTGCTCCAGTTCCTGCAACCTCTTCCTCGTGACTTCTGCCTCGGCCTCTTCTTTCTTCTCCCTCTCCACGCGCTCCCTCTCCTCCTGTTTCTCCCTCTCCGCCCGCTCCCTCTGCTCCACCTTCTCCCGCTCCACCCTCTCGAGTTCTGCCAGTTCATCCTCAACCTCGTTCTCATCGACCTTGCCCGCGCCCGCCTCATTAATGATAGCGCCCACTTCGTCCACCTTCTCCATCTCCTCTTTGAGCCGCTCAACAACGCCCTCCACGCCTTCCACGCCTCCGACTTCCGAATGGAGCGACTTGAGAACCGCACTCGAGGATTCCATGACCCGCACAATGCTCACCTGATCGGCAGCCTGTTCGATCTGCATAAACACCTCCTCTAGATTCGACAGCGTCGCCGTGCGCTCCACCAGCGTGCTCTCGGCGAGCTTCTTGCTGCGAAGCGCCTTCTTGGCCTGTATTGTGTTTTTGCGCGCCACGGCTTCGCGAACGTCGGCGTTGAGCTGCGTGACGCGGTTCGTCAGGGCGTCGACTTGGGAGTTCATTGTCGTGATCAGTGTGCGTAAGGAGGCAATGCCCGTGTCTTGTTCTGTTATTGGGGAAGGGGTTGCTTCGTCTGGTGCTTTTAACTTGATGGTTCGGTTGTCGGCGCTTAGAATTGGCTTGTCCCGTGAGAGGTAGGTTACTAGGATGGACATGTCGGTGCTGCTTAATGACATGTCTTTCGCCTCGCTGAGGGCGTGGGAGAACTCGGCTTCGAAGAGGTCGCGTGAGTAGATCCGAGACGTGAGAGAGGTTGGATTTCGAGATGTTTTCTTTGCGATGGATGCGGCTGCTTCCTGATGAAGAGATAGCGTGTCAGTCAAACACGATCTTGTATGGAGGGGGTGAAAGCAAAGATACCTCGACATTGGCTAGGACCACAAAGTTGCCCACGGCCAGCCTGTTTCCCCCTAACAGACTGCCAACTCCGAGCTGCTTGAGACCCCAGCTCACCACCTGCCAGGGTGAGGGCACCCAGCTTCTCGAATAGATACTTTTTTGCGTGTTGAAGAAGTCCTCGAGGGGGATCAACTCCCTCTTATCAACGGCATCGCGGACGACGGCGTCGAGGGCAGGCGGTCTGCCATATTGCGGCGAATCTAGAGCCTTTGCCAACTCATCGCCACTTGTAAATGCGAGGTGACTGGGAAGAGTAGAAGCCTTCTGCTTCAATGGTAAAAGCCCAGCTCTGGCTGCTGCCGTCAAGCCTCTTAACCACGCGACTGAATTTGCTTCATAGCCGTCCGGGTTTGTTTCTTTTTGAAGTCGAAAATCGGAATACAGAGATTGTAGTCGGTTGCGACTAGGTTTGCCTCTTAGTATTTTTGACGTGTTGAACGCGCCGAAAATGGCTTATCTGCTTTTGTGGATATGGTCATTCATGTACCTACGGAATGCCTCTTCGTGTGTTCGCAGGAATTCGAAGAGGTCGCTCATATTTACAGAGCGTGACAAATGTTTCAGTGGTTCTATGCGGCTTGCTGCAGAGTCTCAATGCGAAAGAAACAAGTTGAGTTCGGTTTCTGTTTGGCGAGAAGGTGGTCATGTCTGATATATATACAATGACGTCTCTTGGCAGATTGAGTGAGGGCCTGTCGGGTGCGGTGAGTACCTATCATGTGCAACGACACGATTTGATGCAGCCTAAAACGTATTGGAAAACGAAGCATTTTACCTCTTCATATCAAGTCATAACAAGAATGAATCTCTTCTTGGCCGTGCACATAATTCCTACTTAGGTGGTATCAGGTATCTCGTTCTTCCCACACCTCCAAACTCCCGTCCATGCATGCACTTGTACGCTATGCCCAAATTCATTTCCCGCTCGTTACCCAAATACATGTAGAAACACAATGTACACCACAAATCACCCATCACGAGAACCGCAAACCGATCCTCACTCGAAACCGTCGTCGGTTTGGTCTGGTCGTTCAAAGGCCGGACTGGTCGGGCTGACCGGGATGGCTCCAAGAGGATCAAAGGATGGTGGAGGGAGAGTGCTGTTGCCGCCCGCGCTCTTAGTATGGCCACCTTGGTCCATCTTCTCGCTTGCTTGTTCCACCAGAGTCGATGTGCCGTCGTCCGAATGATCCATCTCTGACTGTTGCCATGCCGGACTGCTGTCATCAATCGCTTTGCGCAGAGCTCTGATGAAGCCGTCCATGTATCCAAAGGCCATTGCTTCCGACTCGGAGACATTGTAGAGCTTCATGGCATTCGACAGACTTTGCTCTGCTTGCTTTGGCTTTTCCAGCTTCAGCCAAGCCTCGGCTGCCAGAGTGTTGTAGAAGGCTGCTTTCCTACATCGGCCACCGGATTGTTGTTGGCTCTCGGACCCTTGTCTGGCAGAGTAACAGGAAGCTATCCGATCTAGGACAAGTGCATGCCCTGTGGGACCGACGAGCCCCTCTTCGACTATTTTGTTCCCCCACCGGGCAGCATCGTCCAGTGCAGATCCACTCCGGAGACGCAAGAGTTCGACGGACAGGACAAGCATTCTTAGGGCATAATACGGCGCGCTACATCGCGTCATGTAAGAGTAGTAAGCAGTCTCGAGTTGTTGGTCGATTGTGTCGACTCGCAACTTGGCAGGCAGTTGTGCGGAGCTCATCAACATGGTCAAGGCGGCCATCTCGTTGGCACCTGCATAATACTCCCATGCTTTGTCGTTTTTGAAGTCTGTGCACAAAAGATCATAGGTACTCTGGGCGAGCTTGAAATCTCGAAGCATGAAAGCATAATCTGCTAGTTTGCGCATAACAGCCTCGGGTGTGTCTGGTCGGTATGATCGTTGGGCTGCGTCGTAGTTGCTCCCTGATGGCGCTCCTGCAGGTCCTGTGGCGCTCCTGGTACCAAAGGTGGTAAAGCGCTTGGACAGAGACATGAAGCGACCGCTGATACCCCGTCTGCGAGAAGCGACTTGGTCGTTCCATGTTGCCGAAGCGCGCTCCATTCCGGGGATAATGGACTGGGTCACCATCTCCCGAACAAAAGTACGGACGGCAGCAGCATCCGACTCGAAAATGTAAGGCGTAGGGTCTTCTTCATCCTCGATTGTTTCTGGTCCATGTCAGCAATGATGTCAATAGACTAGATAAAGACAGATGTAGCCGGCTACACACCCCTTTCTGCAATCTCGGCCAACTCCTCGGCAGCAGACACCCATTCACATTGAGGCAGGCGCATGCTGTCGTCGTCTGAGGGTAGGCATTCGTTACTGCGCAATCTAAGCAAGTGGCAATGGAGGCCGAAATGACGCTTCATTTGCTCAAACAAGGTGGTTGATTTTTTTATGTCGTCGTGATCCTCGTCATGTATTAGAATATAGTAACGTAGAAAATCGTTGTTGACCCAAGGCGGAAGCCTGAACTCTCCAGTGTTGGAGCCGGAATACAAACTCCGGAGCTCTTCGATAGGAGAAGGGTTCCGTGAACTGATGGCAATGACCAAGGCGACAGGGTGAGAAAAGGTCTCGTGGGGACTCAGAGGGATTCCGCTCAGCAGTCTACGAATATATAGCGAATAAAATGGGCTGAGTGTGGGACGGTCGGAAAGTGTTTTGAAATTCAGGTAGTCGGTGTTCTCTTCGGAAGGCTGAGATTCGGCATGGGCGAGATGTCGTTCAATGTCCTCGTCAATCTGCATAACATCACCACCAGTGCGCAGCCGCGCCGGTCTATATTCGGGCACGACGTCGCCTCCTCCTCCTCCTCCTACTGTAGCTTGGACGCCAGCTCTGGTTGTAAGCCTCGGATTTTCCAAGCCATCCTTCACGCCAGTGAATCGGATACCATAATCGTCCCATGGTCTGCTCGCGCCGGTGCTGTCCCTAATGACGACCCTGCCTGGTATCCGCTCGCCGAAAGGTCTTAGGAGCTCAAGTAGCCCTCCATTGATACCCTTGTGGCGTAGTAACTCGTCGGTGTCTGGCGAAGGAAGGACAGAAACGTGAGGCACAAAGCCACGGAGGGTCAATAGCCTCACCTCGTCGGATTGCGCAGCTGTGGCTGACGAAGGGGAACCAAGTCCAGAAGTGGAATCACGTGGCGAGAAGACAGAACTGTTGACAACACCTGCCGTCGGCGTGGCTGATCCTGATGCAGTCGGGGTTCCTGTCCTTGTCGGTAACGAAGTCGTCGAGGCAAATAGATTGGACAAGGATGCGTTGGAGCGACGATATGGCAGAGTCAGGGAGGACAGAGGGGATTTGCCGCCTGCTCGCCGGAGCTTAGGCAATGTCAGAGACGATTCGGAAGTCGTTTGCTGCGGCAACTGCAGGGGGTGGTCCGTCGAAGAGGTCATGAGCGCCGCCGATGTGCCCTCTTGGGATGCGTCCTGGTATTGATGGTCGTGCGAGAGAGCATCAGTACATGTCGATGTTGATCTCCAACCCCGTCTTTAGGTAGTCCAGACTCTTGGGATCTCGTCTATGTTGCGTTTTAAGGTGTCTGGCGGATTGGTTATGATAGAGGTCCTCGGTTGTTATGTCGTTGGATGACTATGTATTATTGGCATATGATGCGGCGCGGAGGTGTTGACTCGGCAAAACCTTCCCTCTTGGAGCAGAAAGTGTGCAGCACCAGGCCTACAAAATAATTCATGGGACATGCAACTTATTCATTATTCCAAGTTACATATACCGACGACCTGATTCTCAGGTCAAACACCCCATACATGTCTTTGCTGAGGCCTGCTTAGTAAACTTGTCCCCAAGCTCCTCACTTGTGCGTGGCATGCATGCATTCAGCAACCAGGGTGACTCAGAAATTTAAAGTCGGACTTAGATGGACTAACCATCACAAACCTCTTGAATTTCGTCTCCCATGCTTCAGGCGATACTGCATGCCTTCTGCTGTGCGTTCCCTTGACTCACCTTCCCCTAGCCGTGAGCTGCACAAAAGGCGAAAACTCGCCTCCTACGCTCCTTTTGCACGATACGCAACCATGTCTACTCAGGACCTAGCCAAGCCAACTGTCCTGGAACTTACCCATGTCGAAGAGACCCTTCGGAGACTTCTTTTGGATGTTGCAGAACACGTAGACAATTCTTCGTCGTCCTTCTCGGCAGATGCCCAGCTCGCTCTCCCTGAACACCTTGTCAAGGAGAAAATCATACTTCGATTTACTGGGGGATGGGTCCGAGACAAGCTCCTTGGTGTCCAGAGTCATGATATCGACGTTGCCATTAACAAAATGACTGGCTTTCAGTTTGGCTCTTGTATGAAGGACTATCTTGAGATTCCAGGCAATCCTGAAAAGTATGGTCTGGAAGGCGTCGCTAAGAATGAATCTCAGTCGACCAAAGCCGGCACCAGCGATAAAAGCAAAGTCGTTGGTGGTCTTCACAAGATCCAAGCGAATCCAGAGAAGTCAAAGCACTTGGAAACCGTCACTACAAGAATCTTGGGTCTTGATATTGATCTTGTCAATCTTCGCAAGGAAACCTACTCCGAAGACAGTAGGAATCCTCAGATGGAGTTTGGCACCCCCGAAGAGGATGCTTTACGCCGTGACGCCACTGTAAACGCCATGTTCTATAACCTGAACACTCAGACCATCGAAGACTTTACTGGCAAAGGACACGATGACATGAAAGCCAAGATCATTCGGACGCCCCTCGAGCCATATCAGACTTTCAAGGACGACCCCCTGCGTGTTTTGAGATTGATAAGATTCGCCAGTAGACTTGGCTATATCATCGAACCATCCGCCGAGGAATCTATGAAGGATCCCGAGATCAAAGATGCTCTTCAGGCCAAGATTAGCCGCGAGCGTGTCGGCGTGGAATTGGAGAAGATGCTCAGGGGCCCTGATCCTTATGGTGCGCTTGTTTTGGTTGATCGTCTCACTCTGTACTCAACCATCTTCTCGGATCCTACTCAGCCAACCGAACAGGCATACAAGCCAGATTTGGACAATTGGGCTGCTGTTTACGGGTTTGTGAAAGCCTTGCCTGAGACCAGTGCAGAGACTCAATGTGAGTTGCCCCCTTGAGTTCTTGACAACGCTTCGTACAATACTGACCCATTATGTGACAGCAATCCTGATTCAAGATGCCGAAGAACAATATCTGGCATGGGTGCTTTCCACTCTTGTACCCTACCGTGACGCCCCCATTCCTCCCCAGATACCAGGGAAAAAGCCGCGTCCTCCAATCCCCACCAATATCGCTCGTGAGGGCTTCAAAGCGACCAACAAGGTCTGTGATCTCGTCACGGCCTCCGTTCGCGGTCACCAAGAGATCACAGCCTTTGTGCGAAATCTGGCTCAGCAGAGGCGTCGCCCAAACCGAAAACCTGAAGGTGCGGATCCACTTGCCCGAGACGAACTAGGCATGGCTATCCGTAAATGGGGCCCAACCTGGAGATCGCAAGCCATGTTTGCACTGCTCGTGAACGTCGCCGACGAACCAGAGGCGGCACAGTGTGAGTTTCTCGTTCTTCGTACGGTATGTGCTCTGGTCGCTGACATTCTTGTAAGCCCATCTGTCGGATTTTGCATCGTTCCTCATCCACGTTCGTGACCTTGGTTTAATGGATGCCTATACTCTCAAGCCACTTCTGGACGGCAAGAGACTTGCCAAAGAACTATCTGCAAAACCTGGGCCGTGGATGAAGGATGCTTTGGAAGTCGTCATGGCATGGCAATTGAGAAACCCTGACACTGCCACTGTTGAAGGAGCGATCGAGGAAATGAAAAACGCAAGAATGCATGGTGAGCTAACGGCAAGCCTCACCACACATTTTCTCAGGCTTACCATTCGCCCTTTGTTCTCAAAGAATCAGCACCCGGCAGTGACGGCCCAAGGGCGTAAAGTCACCACTAATGTCTTGCCCAAAAATCTCTCCATGGAGCAGTGGGATGAAGTCACAAAACCTTGGAAGAAAGACGAGTGCGCACTCGATATCCTTCGTTGGATCCTTAACAACATCGACGAGAAGGCCGTCGAGCAGCACTGGCCGTTGCTGTTGCCCCCTCTGCTCAGCATCACCGACGATACAGATACGAAATTCAAGGCCCAGGGCTGTCACCTGATCTCTCTTCTCCTACAACACACACCACCATCACTATTGACGCGAACAGGCTTGAGTGAGGTCTTTGAGGGTGCGCTACTCCCTTGTCTTGGTTACCTGCCAACCCTTACCCCTGCCGACGAGTGCATTGCTTTGTTGTCCGAAGCATATCCTGCATTAATTTCTCTTTCCCGGACGATGCAGGATCCTGGAAGGAGGAGTTCGACCAACGAAGATCAGACACCTCGACGCGTAAAACTACTTGATACTGTAGTCCGCAAAGGTGTACTCAGTGCATATGTCAACTGTAGTGAGAACGTGGACATTGTGGAAGTTCTGTCGCGAAACCTAGGCCTGCTTGTCAACGAACTCGGCGTGGAATCGACCAAACATCTCAAACATGTCCTTCCCATGCTATCGACTGTTCTGAGCAACCCATTCGGACACGCACATCCGTCGTCACTTCTAGCAGCGACAAACGCTCTTCAAACTGTCATCCTGAACGGCTGGCCAAGGATGGCGGTTAACAAGGGCGAGGTACTCAAAAGCATAACTCTCTGCTGGCTACACATACATGGTGAGCAGTCTGTCGAGCTAGAGGAGGTGCGAAAAGAACTACGGAAAAACAGTGCTCATGCTGAAGGACGCTGTTGGGCCAGACCATAGTCTCCAGATCGATTTCAAAGCGCTGTCGGACGCGGATCCCAGGCTCGCTGATTTATTCGAGACAGGCGAGTAGCTAGATTATATACAGCATTCTCCGTCCCTCGGTATCCTCCAGATTTTGGTGTTTCATGGTTTCGTGCCGCCGTTGTGCCCATCCCAGGGTGTACATCTTCTTGATATATCTACATGTCTGCAGCGGAGATGCTCGATTCGTCTCCCACCCCCCACCCCATATACTGGCAAGATCCAGACGAATCGTTCCTTGCAACTGGCCTGTGCCAGCCACACCCTTCGTGCGGATGTGCAGCACTTAAGCTGAGCAGACAATGAGCTGGAGAGCTCGTGTTTTGAGCTCACCACGTCTCTGCATCAGCGCATGAGACATGGTTTTTTGACCACAGTCTCTTCGGTTTCTTTTTTGAAGAAATTGCGAGCCCGCATCTCGCCCGAATCTCAACCAGTCATGACAACATCGTTCTCTTTCGCAGGCGCTTTGCCAGTCTGCCCACTCAAGTCCTGAGCTTCTAGGCCGAACTTGAGCTCCGCAGCCTCTTTCACTGCTTCTGCCAGTACCGACCTAGCAAGCACGGCAGCCTCGACCGCGCGGTTGATTAAAGCCTCTGAATCGGTGACATCGCCTTTCATCCACAGTTCCGTGACCTCGTCTCTTGACTGTAGATATCCAACAACACAAGCAGCGCCAACATTGTCATGCTCACTTGGGCAGGGATCAAGCACACCACTCGTCTCGCTTCCGGTTGTAGCAGCAACACCTCCCGAGATCAGATCCACGCAATCGATGCCGGCGTCTGTGATTGCAGCACTAGCAGCTGTGATGCACCCGGCCAAAACATTCATCATACCCAATCCACTCAGAGAGCTGTCTTGTCCCCCTCTTGCCTCGTTTAATGATTGGTCTTCCTCGCCCTCCAACACGGTGATCACCACCTCACACGCACTCTTGGGCCACCTTTCTCCAATAACGATCCCTCTTAGCGCCGTCTCAAGATGCACACCCAGATCCCGCTCCGCCGAGTCGCGTAGGTATCCTCTCCGCTGTCTGCTTGCAAAGGGCGCAAATTTGACATGAGTACTGAGTAGTAAGTTTGGACTAAAAGGCGCGGTCCTGGGTAGAGGGCGAGGGCCGTGGACTGTGCAGGTGAGTTTTAGAGAGCTGGCAGCAGGGATTATGGAGTCGGCGCTTCCGGGGGGAATTGATGGTTGGAGTTCGAGGTAAGAGGAGCCAGAGGCCGAGGGGACAAGGCCTGTGCGAAGGAAGACCTTGCGGAGTGTGTTTGCATCTCGGGTTCGTGTTGGACGTGAGTCGTTGTTTTTTGGGTCTATGGAGGAGGCAAAAATTGGCGCTGAGGTACCACCCGGGGGCGCGTTCGTACGGCGACGATCTGTCATAGTTTACCCAGGGAAATCTGTGGGCTGGAAAGTGATGGTTCTTGAAAGCTCATTTTTTTGTATAACAAAAGTTCCATACATCGATGTCATGCAGGGCAGGTCGTGCAACTTGTCGGAATATCATGATATTCCGCTCCGGTCTTGGCGGAAATATGGCACCGCAAATAAATTTGTCCTCG
>Ga0068618_1000224_pt1 | contig 14333 bp, 15 predicted proteins | sample InSIn2SAF170_2_FD_77423 | JGI IMG/M metagenome (GOLD analysis project Ga0068618, IMG submission 77423) | Clean room microbial communities from NASA Spacecraft Assembly Facility at Jet Propulsion Laboratory, Pasadena, California, USA -... ...
CGGCTGATTGCACTTTGCGGCTAATTCGGCAGGTCCCGTGTAAGCTGTTCCATTTTCCGTTACTGCTGCTCATAGACGGTTGGACAACTGTCCCAGGCGTCAGATTGATGTGCTGCTCCATGCCGTTACCAAACAAATTCGTCGATGCCATATTGTAGCTCAGAAAAGCGGGTGCTCAGCTCCGGTGATACGGATCGTCATGGTCATGCACAGGTATCGTTGAGCATTCACCCACCCTACGGCACGATGCTCGGGCCGATCATCTTGAAACTGAAGGTTTTCAGTCAGGGGACGGATGAGGAAGAGATGACATGGCGTGTACTGTATGCTTAACCGTGATCCTTCATGACTCGAAAATATCAGTTTTCGGCTAGGGCCCTGGATTCATGAGTCATACAGTACCATCCAGGAATTCAGGAAACCCTCGTGCTTACAGGGCCAAAATTGCAATTTTAGAGCAGCAATAGCAATTTCTGGCCCGTAAGCACGAGAATTTCCTGAATCTTGAGGATCTATTGTAGCAGCTGCGAAGTCGATTGTCCACGACACAGCCACAGCATGCCACCTGAATGAGTCAAGACCGCTGCCTAACTTCAGACAAAGACTCACTCTATACCCAGGTAAAGACACTGATGCCCATCACCAAGAGCCATGTTCTGCAATGGCTTTGTATCGAGGACTGGGACTTCTCAAACAGCGAAGTCCTACCAAGAACAGCACCAACATGGCATGATCGTACTACTTCATGACATCCTCTTTGGGGCAGCCTTTACTCGCGTTTGAGCGTTATCGACCTGCCTGATCAATCACTTTCCGAGCACTCAGTATTGGTGCAAATTCGCTAGACGAATCACCACTGTCAAGCTCTCGATATGTCCACACCCGAAGCCATTGTCCAGAATGCGGTCTTCGAAGAGGAACTCATCGCCCTTACCTCCATCTATAATTCTGAAGTAACAGTTGCAGCCAGAACTCCGGCACACACCTCTCTTGAGATTCGATGGAAGGGAAAGAACTTCTCGTTTCTACTCAGAATCCTGCCGAGCTATCCAGAGACATGTCCTATCTTCCTTGGCATTGATGCATTACTGTTCAGCGTAGATGAGACAGTGAAGCAAACTATAGCACTGTTCGAGGAGTCTTTACGAGAAGCATTCACTCCAGGCCAGGAATGCCTCTTTGACCTCCTTCAGGTATTCGAGTCCAAAATGAATATATTCCCTAAAGACGACCTACTAGAGCAGGAGGTAGAACAATCGAGTCAACACACTCAAATGAACCCTAGCATACTCGTCGACACAGGTCTACTAGAAAGTCAGATAGACTGCAGTGTTTGCCTCGAGATCTTTCTAGGTCAAGATGTGGCAATCCTGGACTGCAAACATGCGTTTTGTACAGATTGCTTGACAGGTATGCAGTGAACCCACCTGCCGAATGAACGTTGCTAATACATCACAGCCGACACAGAGCAAGCTCTCTATTACAAATCCTTACTACGATGCTGTGGCAAACCAGTCCCACTAAACCACCTCCAAAACTACTGCACACTAACACCAAAATCCATGCAATCGTTCCTCCAATGGCACGAAGAAGCCACATCAGCAAACCCACTATACTGCCATATTATCAAATGCAACAAATTCATCCCAGCTCGAAATCGTACCAACGAAAAGGGTTATTGTCCCGAATGTGCTCAACATACATGTGTTGTTTGTCGAAAGAGATGGCATGATGGCGTCTGCATCGAAGGCAAGAGCTGGAGAGAACTTCGCGACAAGCACTGTTTAGCACAATGTCCTCGTTGCAAGATCTTGATTGAACGCATCGAGGGTTGCAATGTGATGTTGTGCAAATGTGGACAGAACTTTTGTTATATGTGTGGAAGACGATTGCTGGGCCACGCGGATCGTCACGACTGTAAGAAGGCGAACGGAACCGTCTAAACTAGACTGTGCTTGGCGAATTCCATGCTTCCGATTTTGCTATCCATGTACAACTTGAACGACACGAACAAACACCTCATCCTCGATGGCTGGCAACTGCAACAGAAAAACATAATCGATCTAACCAGAATGGCCATCTCTGACGCAACGAAACATCGAGACATCTTTATGAGTCGCACCATCTTGAATTTCTTATATCGAAGATCCAAGCGACATACACACACTCTGGAATGGTTCGAGGTGCTACACTGTCGGTCCCTGCTTGTTGTTAGCACGCATCAGCACACAACGACTTCGGGTATAGGACTATACACCCAACAAGGGCCGATCTGGTTCAGTATCAATACAACTTCACTTCAGTCTTTAAACTACGACAACCACCATTTTGCTCGGCGTCACAATCTTTATTCGACGCTAATGCGTGCTAACATTAAGCAGGGATGAGGACTGTGTAGGGTTCAGGGTTTAAGACCATGGCACAAGTCATCAACATTCATGACTTTGCCATTGACAGGGGCAGAATCATGGGGTTAGAGAGCGATATCTTGGCTATGTTATGTGTGTTCCGCAATCCAACATTGCCAAACTCACATCCTGTACTTTATGCCAAACTTCATGTTCTGCACAACCCTTCAAATGTTCTAACTTGCAATAATTATCCTCCCGTACTGAAATGTTCTCTGTATTTCATGCATTCTTTCACGATGGCACCGAACAAGTCTATCAACGATTCCTCCTCCATAATCTTTGCTCCTGGTGATCTGCTCCTCCCCGTAGATTCCTCCTCATCCATTTCGGCGCAGATTATCCGTTATGCGAGATGGAAGAGGCATTTTGGGTGAGCGTATAAGAGAACAGAGCACTTGTAAACCAATGGCTTCATGTCTGTCTCCTTGAGAAAATGACAGACACAAGAGCGGCTAGGAAGGCAGACCCCCTATCGACACGTACTGCATCTGCTATCAACCATCGGGACAAAGTTAAGCCGCCTCCGACGCTAATGTACCCCTTTTCCCTTGTTCCAACAACAGTCCCATATTGTCGTGTTAATTACCTAGGTATATGATGTTGTCGATACTGTAGTTGTTTGTATGCCTGGAGGATGTGATACGAGGAGACCTGAAAACATTCATGTATTGGAAGTGACGATCTGTGTATTCTGCCATGAAACCTTCCTCCTAATTACCTACGTACACGTACCTAGGTACTTTGTGCGAGTAAGAACAAGAGTGTATACGCTGCCAGATACAGTACAACAAGAGCAGCGTCCTATCTGGACCTTTACGGCCAGTGGAATGCCAGCATTTCTAACCATATCTTGCTGGCAAATAACCAGCCTTGTGGGGGTATATGCACACTCCTAAGCATGGACAAAACTCCAATGGCTCCTGCCATGCACAACGTAACAAAACAACCAACTCCTAGACCACACTCGAGTGGCGTCTCCGACCGGTTTGCAACAACCCATTCGTGTAACCAATCAACGCCAATCATTAATTCTGACGACTTCATCGTCGTCATCAACTGGGACACCTGGCGGATCTTCACTCCACTCCCTTCTTCGCGGATCTCTAGCCCTCTCTATCTTCATCGTTGCTTTCGCCCGTTCAACCTCGACATGATACTCCGCGGCTGCCTCCAGTAACCTATTTCCAACCGTCTTCCTCGTCTCCTTCTCTTGCTTCTTGTTCTCCAATTCACACTTGGGCCGAACATCACTCTCCATCACTTCCAATTCTTTCTCCATCTTCAACTTCAAGGCCTGCACTTCAAAGATATTGGTGATAGCAGCCTTGCGTTCCTCAAATTCTGCTGCATGGGCCTGTCGCATCGAGAGGATAGCCGTCTGAATCTGCTCGTTGCGTGTGCTAATCTCGTCCTGTGTCTGTAGCTTGAGCTCGTCGATAGCAGCCCATTCCTGTGCACGAGTTTCTCGCGCTTCCGACACAGCCCAATAGAAGTCGTCCTGTTCTGCATAGCCAGGGTGTGTGTCGATGATCGTGGGCTCGTCTTCATAACGGTATCCTCGCTCCTCCCAGTACAGGTTCCAGGACTCATGTTCAGCGCAGTAGTATGCTCCAATTGGAGCGTCGGAGTCCTCCTCGTTACCCTCTTCTTCGTCACTACTATCTGCCACTTGGTATTCAAGCCGCAGAGAAAACACAACCTCTCCCGGTTCCTGTGCCTCAACTTCTTCCTCAGATTCTTCGCTTCCTTCTTCGAATTCTTCCACTTCGTAGGGAACCACAACTTGCTGTCCATCATGAACGACGTGGGCTTTCACACATTCCCGACAACAGGGGCAGGAGCAGTGTCCGTCCAGCCAATCTTGGGTGCAGCTTATGTGCCAGGCATTACCACAAGTATTGTGTTTCCATAGTGTTTCGTCCTCCTTGACCGTTACCCGACAGATCCAGCACATCGAGTCCCGTGCTGCAGCATTTGTTGGACCGACATGTTGCGATATGTCCTTGGTCAACTCTAGTGGGAAAGGGGAGGTTGGTAGGAGAGTCGACATGCTGGTTATGATGAACTTTCCACCAATCTGTGTGATGAAAGCTGATCTTAGATAGACTCAGTAGTATCCATACGAATTCTCGTACACCAGACAAGCTCAGAAGAACCTATGCTTGAACGCCAGACTTGGAAGCTAGATGCACTGAAAATGAAGTAGGTTCGCTGTCCAAAGGTAGATCCGTTACCACAGCCGTAATCAAGTTGATGAAAGAAAACTTTTCGAAAGAAGATCCGGCAATGAAGGCGTAGGTATTTGTACTGCTAGCTTGAGCACCGGCGTGGTCATGTGAATCGCAATACGCGATATGGTTGCAACGACAAAGCCGACGTCACTCCAGAAACTGCTATGGCGAAACGACGACGACATCATAAACAACAAAGACACATAGTACCCTGTCTGTGGAAACTGTCTCATATGTATGAAGTGTTGTTGGCCGAACAAAGTTCCATAGATACTACTACAACATCAATGTATTCACCGATAAGTGATACTACCTATGACATGGGACTATTCCAAGGTCTATTAAGAAACAAAAGGATTAGACCAATATCAGTCAGTACCTGGAAATTCAACATGACTGTTTTCTGATTTAAGCTTAGAACAGAAGAGTGTTCCGAGATCTATAGGAAAAGACGATGAGATATACAAATTGCCCGAGGTTGTATCGGACCGTAGCCTGATGTGTCGAAGCCATAGGAGATGGAGAGACCGAGATTATGCATATAAGTCAATAACTAGGTAAGAAAGTGTATTAAAAATGGCTTGTTAAAGGCCTAAAGCTACCTCAGCAAGCGTATCACCGTTTCCGGCACCATAGTTCTATCATGGATCCACCGTATAATTATTTCTATTGTAGCAACGTAACTTTAGTGGTACTGCGATCATACCTAATGTAAAGGTACGCACAAAAGAAAAAGTCCGTGGCTAATCTCGTGGAATATGAAAGAGACAAGTCTTGCACTCGTACAAAGTTTAGAAAAGTAAGAAGAGGAGAGAGACGAAGCGAAGGAGAGGAAGAAGCCGAAACAATTAAGAATTAGATTATCTATCTACGATTGAGCTATAGAAGAGTGGAATTCTGAGGGAAGTCCGCTGGGAATAGTAAATATCTTGTTAGCCAACCATAAAACCACTTTATCGTAGGTGTATAGTAGCTCATCAACCGCTGTAGAAACATGATCAAAACAGCGTTAGCCAGAATAACAGAAAGATTCTGTGGAGAAGTAGACATGTTCTTTGAGGAAATTGTACACTGGTACGTTCCGCTCGGGACTGAATTCGAGGCATTCTTCACGATTCCAATCCTCGTTGTAGCCTAGTAGTGAGCATGCTAATCAGTCTATGATTAAAGACTCATACAGACGCTGAGGTCTACAGTGGCACTGAGGATAACCAAAAAATACTAAACGAAAGAATCGTAAACAAAGTGTAGGTTCGAAATAAGAACGAACTCATCCTGCAAAGGGCTCAATACCGTGATGCTGAAAATCAGCTGCGACAACTACTTCTAACTTCAATATCACAAAAAAGAAAGACACACACTTTTAAAAGAAAAGAAAACCAACTCGAACGAGCAGCAAAACTACAACCCTTGATCCAGTCCCCTCCCCTCTTTGCTGCAGCCCCAGCGCAAGACATAGGACTTTGTGATTGAACACAGCACCGCCGGTAATGAAGGATCGTAAGAAATACAGTTATAGAAACCCCATCCATGTCTGGTATAGTTGATGTTGAACGTTCGAACAGAAACGCTACCATTGGGCCAACCATCAGCACACTTCGCTAGGGATTTTTTGATACCAAATATTTCGTGTTTGAAACTTATATCCCTTTCACTGCATGCAGCCTTGCGGGCCGTGTTTGTCCGGAGCTTTGGGTATACCGCGTTTGCACGGAGTATTGGCACGGTTTCGGCACACGCAGTTCGTGTTGGTGCTGTCGTACAGTGCCGAATCGAAGTCGAGGTCAGACTTACATATACTTTGCGATGCCTCCTTTCACCTTACACTGCATCAGGTGCTTGTACTCAACAAGAATGACGTGACATTGCTAGTGGCCATCACACTTACAGAACGATGCTCCAATGCTATATCATCGACCTCATTCTTACGTATCACTACCATGCTCTCAATGTTATCGAGTCTGCCACGTGCCTATGACAGTCCAGCACAGGACGAAAAGCGAAGCAGCATGATAGTGGAGCCCAGTACGTGTTGTGTTCCGTGATACAGTACCATAGTACTGTGCCGATGATAATGGTGGAACTGATATCATATCGACCATCTTTGGCTTGTGATGGAGGAGTAATATTAAAGTTCAGAGCGAGAATTGCTCTCAGGACTCGAATATGTGCACCTTTTGATGGAGGTATTTGTCAAGGTGTTGTAGTCAGGTTCGCAGTGCCGACCTGGTTGTACACTTGGAGGCACCGCTCTAGAATTTTAATTGTTGTCTTTCTAACAAGTTTCATGAAGTGGTCAATACAAGCTTCTGCGGCGTCCAAGACTCATGGGTGATTAGAACAAGTCAGCAAGACGTTTTCCTGTCAAGAGCGGGAAGATCCGACCCCGCCGAAAATGCCAATAAATACACGTCACTATCCCTGTTTTTTTGCCTTGGCAGGAACTACCCAGTCTCACATGCAACGACAAAAGCCACGATGAAGGAGGACCATGCAATCTCAACATGCCGTTCGATTCGCTGCTAGATGAGGTAAGAATGAGGGGTATTCCAGGTACCTTCCTCCCATCTTGTTTACGAGAGGTGAGATCATGCAGGCCCCGCAGCTAGTGGGCTGAAACGCATCCACATGCTGAGTCTAGACAACAACAATGACTTTTCAACGTGAATGCTGGTCCACACAAACGAGCACTTCCAAGCTGAAGAATCTCTCAAGCTGCATCACAGCCACACTACGAACGCCTGGAACTTTCTAGTCAGGCCACAAAGGGTCCAATAGGTTTGACGCACGTGGTAAGAACCCCCGAGCCGACAAGCATAAATACCTATACTCCATCGCCTTACATTGAAACAATCTCTTCAATCCTTCAAAGCCAAATAGACTGAATCCAGACACAGTCAGACACCTCTCAACCTACACAGCCAAAACAAACCACTACCTGCCTTCCAACAACCGCAAAAATGGGTGACCGTATCAACTCTGGTGAACGCCTGTACCCCGGCAACTCCAAAACCTCTCAAAACGGCAACTACACCCTCATCTTCCAAGAAGACAGCAACTTCGTTCTGTACAAGAAGGACGGCGACAACCAAACCCCAATCTGGGCATCTGAGACCTACGACGGTGACAACAGTGCAACCAACAAGTCAGTTGTCATGCAGGAAGACGGCAACTTCGTCATGTACAACGGTGATGGACAAGCGATCTGGGCTTCTAGTACCTCGAACTATGAGGGCATGCAGACACCATATGTTCTTGTGCAGGATGATGGAAACGTCGTCCTTTACGATGAGAACGTGCAGGGTCAGGCCTTCTGGAACACTGGTACTTACCAGAGCTGAGCGGGCTTGTGAGGTGAATTGAAGGACTCGAAAGGACGGGACGTTTCATGCCTGGGAATCGAGTCGGCTTTCAAGTCTGTCTTTCAAAACAAAGCATTCTTCGATGAATACGCACAGCATAAACATTGTTAAAGGCTGTTGAAGCCAGATAGTATCGTTAGGAAAACCAACGATATATGACATCCCATCAAGCTCTCGCAGAACGACGTGCTATATCCAAATACTTAGTACTCGTGACAGCCAGTAGCTCGAACAACCACGAATTCACGTGCTGGTAGAAATCCCATCTCTTGTCTCCCCACATAACTCATCTCCCTCATACCATCCATTGAACATCACAAGCCCAGGATAATCCCACTGTAGTCTGATAACTTATCCAACATTCCAGAAGGCTACACTGCGGTTTAATAACCCATCCGACGTTCCGAGGCCCAGGCCACGCTGAATCTCGACATCACTCACTCACTCACTCACACTCCGCCATGTCAAAGCAAAGCCCCCAAAGAATCAAACTCACCAATCATGTCGCAGTGCAAATCGACAGAACCATCAACCCCCGCACACCACCGACCCGACCTAGACAGCTTCCAAATCCTCAATCGATCATAGCTTCTCCTTCCCCTCCTCCTTCTCCCCCTTGAGAACTTCTTTAACCCCCTCCCCAAAGTCCTCCAAAAATCTCCACAGCAACTTCTCCCTCCACCCATTCTTCTTCCACTCATTCGCCTCTCGCGGAAAAAAATTCTCCCGCCCTAGCACCTCCCGCACATGTGCATCATGCGCAAACACATACCACACATTCTCATCCGCATCCGCAAGCATAGTTTTCTTGATCGTTTCGATGGCAAGTGGAATATCCGTGCCCATAGCCGGGTCGAAGAACGGCGTCGTGGCTGCTGGGGTACGATTGCGGTTCTCTAAAGTTTGGAGGGATTCGAAGAGGCTACCTGGGCAGATTGAGCGGTAGTTTTGTGGGAGGGTTTGCGACAGGGTGCCGAGGGAGGTTGTTGGGAGGGAGGAGGGGAGGGGGAGATGGGGGGATGGACGGAGTTCGCCGGAGTGGTGGGTCAGGTCACCGCCCATGAAGATGTATGTTGATTGAGGGGACGTGGTTGTGCGGGCTAGACCGGCTAGATGGCCTGTTGCGTGGCCGGGGGTGTTGAGGAGGTAGAAGGAGCCGTCGGAGAAGTAGTCGTGGGCTTGGAAGGGGCCGATTTGGAGCGTGTTGGGTTCGGTGAAGGTTATTTCTTGGAGTTCGCGGTTGCTATAGGGTGGGAAAGGGATGAGGGTTAGTGGTTGGGTGGGGTTTTTGGGTGGTGGTGGAGAGTGGGAGGAGGAGGAGGGGGGACTTACGCGAAATCGCTTTCTCGTACGAAGGCTTTCGGGTTTGTTGGGTATGCGGGTAGGAGTTCGTTTTTGAAGCCTGGGCCTACGATGACTTTGGTGGAATGTGGGAAGTGATTTGGGTTGCCGATGTGATCCCAATGATAGTGACTGTCGCATTACAGTAGCTCGTTAGCGTATACCAGCGATTCATTGCTTAGACTTTTCCTGACTCATGACTGACTGCCTGAGCCTCAACCATAATGGCAAGGATTTTTGTGAACTCACCTCCACACAATTGCCTCCACATCTGCTGGCTTCACATTCTCCGCCTCCAAAATCTCCGTCGTCGGCTTCTCAACATGAACCTCCCAACCGTTCGTCTTTAGTCTGTGCGCTACTGCTGGAGCCATATCTTGCCAATCCACTGGAATACCCAGGTCGAACAATACCTTGCGACCTGAATCATGCTCAACCAGGAATGACCAGGTAGGTAATGGTGGCATAACGTCCAAACCCGGCATGTGTGGTTCCATCAAGGTTTTGAAACGAAGGTTGTTGATCCGGGATGTCGAATCAATGATACGGACTGTAACCGATTTACCGGCGGGAATCTTGGATGTGAAAGAGGACGACATGGTGCCGGTTCAGGGTATTGTTGGAGTCGGTGCAGACTTGGTTGGAAGTTCAATTGCTGGTATTGAGGTGAGGTCGATGATTGTTCTTGAGCTTTGTCGCTACTTTGGATGACCTCAAAACGGTCAATGGTATGTATTCTTTTACTTTTGAAAGTGGAATTGTTAGTTCAGTGAAGTTGAAATGAGCTGTATCATTCGAGACGACTTTAGCGCGTCGTCTTCGAGATACTTGATACTCCAACATTCACTTCCACGGCTAACGTAATGGCTTCATTGCGACATCATCCTTCTCCATCGTCATGGAGTGGAGATTCGCTCTGCTTAGATGGAAGATGAGGGGTTGAAGGTAAAGCCAAACATGACTGTGCCGAGATCCAACTTGCATTTACGAATATAAGCAGCACAGCGACCAGTATACACAAGCTGGATACCTCGTTGTACTACATGTATCCCAGATTGGCCTTGGCTGATATGGCGTCACGTGGTACGCAGATAATCCAACTAGAGCACTCAAATCGACTTGGAATATAGGATACCTCGAAAGGGATCCGGAAGATGTGGTCATCATCCCCGTCGGATATACTATACAAGAACATACAAGCTCCATCACCCGGAGCGATAATGAAAGACCCGCGTAACGTATTGTCCTCCAAGACAATCCGAAATGGAGTACTGGAGAGGCGGTGATACATCATATACTCAGATGAGTGGTTCGCCGACAAGAGCTACGAGACAGTTCAAGTCAAGTCAATGGTTGCCATCCTACTTGTCTATATGAACACGTATCTATTGATTAGTCAATGCTACCCAGCTATGCATCTCTCCTATCCTCCTACCCTAGCTTCTCCATCCAAATCACGAAGTGGCAAACACGTTAATCACTAGCCGCGAATCCGGCCACAACCTGTCCCTCCCTCTCAGTGCCAATCGCATTTCCAATTTCGCCACCACCCTCCTCCATCCTTCTCCTCCTCTCCTCCACCAACCTCCCAACCCTTCGATTCATATCCTCAATCTCCCTCCTCGCCCCATCCCAACTCCTCCTCCGTCCCCCAGACTCAAACAATCGAAAAACATGCGGCGAAAGCACTCCATCCATCAACACCTTACAAAACTCCCTCTCTCTCCACCAAAACGTCCATCCCTGTGCCGAAAAAAGCCCCAAATTCTCGTCAACATTCGCGCCAATAACATCCTGAACCCAGGCTAGCCACGGCCCGTTCCGGACACTGAGAGACAGAAAGCGGCCCGTAGGACTCGCAGCGCGGACAGCGTTGGACCAGAGGATGTGGTTCTGGTACCAGGTGTACATGTCTTGTGATGGGGGTAGGGAAGGGGAGGTGGGCGAGGAGGACCAGAGTTGGGCGATGGCCATGCTTGAGAGGTCGGCGGCTACGAAGGCGGGTGGGACGAGGGCTAGGCCGATGAAGGCGAGGATTTGCGGGTGTGCGAGGCTGAAGATGTTTTGGTAGAGCAGGGGTGTTGCTTGAGTTGGGGTAATGTTTCGGAGGGTGGTGGTGCATTTGTCGTGCTCGGAGGGATTTGAGCTGAAATTGGCTGGGAGGTTGGAGTGGTGGTGGGTCTGCGTACCTGGAACGACGGTTGGATCGTGCTCTCCGAGGATTGAGAAGTCGGGACGGTAGCCGGTACACCAGATTATTACGTCCACATGCAGAGCTTCACTGTCTTCGAGTTCGATGGTGTTAGACCCGATAACACGTTTGGGTGTTGCGACAGATTTGATTTTGCCGGCGCGCAAAAGTGGGATGAGTGAGTCCGACGCAGTCGGAACCTGATGTGCTAAGTTTGGTATGGGTGTCAACCTCCACTGTGGTTCATAACCGCCCCAACTTGACTTGACAATATTTCCTATGAACTTGTCTGCTAACGCACGGCCTAGGCTCATGTTGTAAGCATCTATTGTGTCTCTGATACCAGATAGTCGGTAAGTACCACCGTGATCAAGACATGTGCCGTTTTTGAGGATCCGCGGCAACACAGCCGCGCCATAACGATGGGCCAAGTATATTGAGTTGGCATAGGGGACAAGAGCAGTGACGGTGTCGGCTGCTGTGTTGCCGACACCCACTACCATGACTCGTTTGCCGGTAAAGATAGCAGGATCTTTGAATGCAGCGGAATGCAGTATTTGGCCTTTGAAATCGTCCTTGCCAGGCAGATCTGGGACGATTGGTTTGCTTTGTGGACCGGAAGCGACGATTAGTTTGTCGAATTCTAGCTTTTCTACAGGTTGGTGCCCATCAGCTGGCTGGATTTCAAGCAGCCACTTCGCTTTGTCTACATTCAGTGTGACCGACTTGATTCTCGTCGATAGACGTAGGTGTGGTCTCAGATCAAAGTGGTCTGCGTATTTGTTGAGGTAGTTGTCGAACTGCAGAGCCGTCGGCACTGCCTTCATTCTCGTTTCCATACCATGTCTGGTCTGCTCGACTCGTGCAGCCACATCCGCTTGCGAGTCATGTATCCTAGATTCAATGCCATGCCGTGTGTTCTCCACCTGTGCTTGCGTTGCCAATCTAGTCTGGTCAATTTGACGCTCAATGTCAGTTCTTGTGTGGTCTAGCTGGTTGCCAATGTCTGCTCTGGTGCTCTGGTATTCATCTTCGATCCTTGATCGAGTCTGCTGGTATTGCGAGTTGGCGCCCTCCCTGGCCTGTTGGTATTGGGAGGTCAGTCCATCTCTCGTAGTTGCGATATGTGCATCGACACCACGTCGTGCTTGGGAAAGCCTCGTCTCAAGTCCAGGTCTAATGTTAGTTATCCGGTCGTCTAGATCAGCTCCCGTCTCGTATACTTGCGAACGAAAGCCTTTCTGCACGTCCGAGAATCGGGATTCTGCACCCAGTCTTGCTTGCGAAACTCTCGATTCGAGTCCTCGTCGTGCAGTGCCGAATTTCTCATCGACGTTGTACCGCCAGTCATCTAGGTCTTGTCTTTCCTGGGGAGCGCCAAAGCGACTTCGATTACCCAACGATGGCGGCGGAGCTCTGGTATTGCTTGTAATGCTGACGTAAGATTCGGGAGTGTTGACTTCGATGTCCCTTTTGACATTCTCATACATGTTCTCAATAATCTTGACTTCCTCTCTGAGATCAATGTCTAGGTCGCCCCTAGCAAACTCACGTTCTCGCTGTTCAATGTACTCTCGAACTTTTACTATCTCGTTGGCATAGTATTTGAGTCGATGAGGTAAGCCGGAACCCTTCAGATAGGTTAGAAAGCCAGCCAGGACGGTGTTGATTGCGCCGAACGCGGTGACGGCTGATCGCGGACCATTGCCGGCACCCAGAGCTGTTAGAGCGGCAGCAAAGACGATCTGCATGCCCAAGGCACCATTGATTGCCATGGAGTAAGTCTTGTATTGTTTCTTGTAAGTTCTCTCTGCCTTGACGATTCGTTGATAGATTCCTACATTGGCAACTGGCCTGTTTGAACCGACGAGGTCAGGCTCGTTGTGGATACCAACATAGTGACGGAACTGAGTGAGCGTGTCCTGGACGTGCGCATCTCGAGGCTGCGAAGGAATGCTAGCTATGGCAGCCGAGTCATTCTCCGGAGGCCGATTCAAACCTTTCTCCGCGTCAGCATGCGAAACGATCTTTGTAAGAATCGACGATAGGCGCATTTTGTAGTCGCAACAAGCGTAAGCAAGAACGATAGCCTTGGCCACGCGCCATGGCGAGGGCGGGAGCTGTTAAGTACAGATCATTCCCATGCCCTGGCGCGCGCCATTCGAGAGCATGCATGGTAGATATTCAGCTGCAATGCAACAGCCAAACCTTGAATTGTGATCAGGGTCTTCATCCGTCCAAGTTGACCAATACCATGTAAGAACAAGCCAAATAAAGAAGGAGAGGCCGGAGAGGAATGGGGAGTGGCTTTGCACTTGAACCGAAGGAGGTGTTTATGCGCAAGCCATAACACAGTAGCGCGTGATAAATCACGTACATGGAACCCCTTAGCAAGGTCGATCCTCCAATCAAACTCTTCCCTGCCCGATCTACAAGGTCTGGCCGTCCTCGACAACACGATACATCTGATCGAGGTCAGTGCTTGCGTAAGGAAGCCTTCATTCAGTGCATAGCATAGTATAGCTTTGGAGAGTCGCAAACGATATCGTTGAAGAGTGTTACAACGACATCACACATAAATTGTACAGTACTGTACGTGAAAGAGTTCAGTTGTTACTGTACTCCATATTCACAGCGGAATGCTGCACTTTGGGGATTGAGTTCAGTGGAGAAGGCTAACGTCAACTACCCCAATCTCGGACTGACCCCGATTCCGGACGCGGTCCACTTCAGTAATTGCATACCACTACTTTTTCATCCACTTCTTACAACTCCACCAATTCTCGATGGATTCACG
>Ga0068618_1000225_pt1 | contig 14330 bp, 15 predicted proteins | sample InSIn2SAF170_2_FD_77423 | JGI IMG/M metagenome (GOLD analysis project Ga0068618, IMG submission 77423) | Clean room microbial communities from NASA Spacecraft Assembly Facility at Jet Propulsion Laboratory, Pasadena, California, USA -... ...
ACTATTTTACTCAAAGTCTTCACTTGTATGAGATCGTACTCTGTACAATACTTAAATGCTTCTCTGTTCTCCAAGAACTTCACGATAGAGATATAGTCACTTCATAAGAAAGAGGTCAGGTTTACTATTTTCTCGATGCGAGATGCTATGCTATACTAAGAAGCTTCAACAGTTAGTGAACGACTATCTACCTATCTTAAGTTGTTCGAACGGTTGATTCGTGATGTAAATATGACATACAATAAGTATTCAACTCTAGCTATTCAAAGTTGACTTGGTCGCTTTAGCACCATGACTCGAGCTCCTGATGACAGGTTCTAATGGGAACACCTGCGCTTCAGGCGTCACACCATCGTAAACCCCGCTGAACCGATCCTTCAAGCCTTCTGGTATCGTCCATTCGTACTCTGGATCACGTAACCATAAACGAAGAAGATGCCTCCTGATGTGAATGTTAATCACCGTCTATGAATTCATGAATAGACGCAACTTACTGTTGGTCATCGGTGTCCTCGAATCCATCTCGAGCATGGAAAATACTCAGGTTGTTCACGTATTGAATATCACCTTGTCTGAAGTCAAGACCTACGGCATTTGCTTCGGCAGTGAAGTGTAGTGCATCAAGGGCTTCCGCCTGCGCTTCTGTGATTGGAGGAATGTTTGCAGAACGAGGCAGAGCTTGGAAACCAGTGAATACTCGTCGAGCATATTGAATGATCATTCGTTCGGGTGAAGTGGCTGTAGCTGAGGAATAGTACAACAGTGGTCGAGAAGTGAAAGGTTTCTTTGGATTGCCGAAGCTAATGCGTGTCAGCTAGTCACCATGTCAATATCACGGCACTTACCCGTCAACCACCCAAGGCTCAGCCAGGGTGCGAATCAAATCTGGTCTTTTGGCTGCGAGTACGTTGTACACGTGCCAGCTGCTAGCGAGCTTGCTTTGACCACCTTTTGCTGCAACGTCAAGTGCGAAGAGAGCCACAAGGTGTCCTGAGTCGGTGTGGAAGACTTGCTTGTCCGTGGTATACGCTGGTGAACCGATACGGTGAGCATCTGGAGTATTGGTAAGGTTCTTGACGTGGTTCAATACTACATCTGCTGGTTTGCCTGCATGTTGTTGGTCCTGTCTACCACGCTGAGAGGCTACATGAGATGAGACACCAGCATAGATGATGATGTTTTCCTCTCGGTTATATTTGGTGACTGGTAGGCCTCGGAGTACTGCAAAGCCGTGGCCTTCGTGTAATTCTCGTGAGATATTCCTTAACGCTGGATGAAGTACTGGTAGGGGGAATGTATCCGGGCTGATACGGCCATGAGAAATTCCCAGTGCTCGAGTTGTGTCAGACTACTACCCCTATATGTCAATCAAGCCTTTGCTTACATTGAAAGTGCTTAAGTCCATTCTCGATATCTTCGAGTTCCTCCGCATTGAGCTCGTATGTCCAATTGTACGAGCTTTCAATCTTTTGAGCGTCCCAGACCAAGTCCGATTGCAATTTAGTAGGGAATCCTGTCGGTAAGGTCTTCTCAAGCTTTTCAGTAGCAAGACGCTGTTGGACTCGCGCAAGGTATTTATCGAGGTCAGGTGTGTATCCGATATCAGGTTGTCCTGGCGGTCCTGCGATATCAACAGCGGCCATTCTGATTTGCCGATTGTAATGATCGTACTAATGACGATCAGAAACGCAGCCTTGGAAAGACGTCGATCTGATCCTTGTATGTTGCTTCGGTATTAACCAATTATCAATTCAAGTTGTGGGATTCATGAGCATTGCCGAAGAAGTGGCGGTTTTCTGGGAACCCCTCGCGTCGGTTGAATTCTTACCGAAAGGATTTCCGCCAACAAATGTTTCGTCTGGATTGTGTAAAAGTGGCGTGCTTCACATTGCATCTTCATTACCGCCCTTGGCATCGTCCTGAGCGTTCGGTTCTGTAGATGTGGCGCGATTCTCGACATTGTCTAATCGTCGACCGGGAAGCATCACGAGAACTGTAGCTCAAGCCAGATTATTCCAGACACCGAAGCCGACCAGACAAGGGTATTCATAATCCAGCGAGGGCAGACAGGAGCTCTTCACGATGTGCTCCATTTAAGTCTGGTTTCCATGGTATCGCAAAGCGCTCTTCGCGATCCGCTTTTAGCAATATTATCGTTGTTGATATCCACTACACAGTATTACTGCTCGCTCCTGACGACGTGAGGCGCGAAATTAACACAACCATGGAATCAAATTCCTCCAGATGTCTTTGATGTTTGTACCAAGTACGATGCGAGGAGAACCGCTCGTAAAAGGTGCCGAGCAAGGGCGGAATTTTGGCCGAGCCAAGGAGCACCAGGATGTCGCGATTGATCCGGTCAGCAAGGACGAAACTTTCATACATGGCGAGATTAGCCAGGCATCGTGAAGACCGCGTCAGCAAAATGCACGAGGTTTCGGATGGTGTTGGCCTTGAAGGAGCGTAAACGTTATGGTGCTCGTCTGGAGCTTTACACAATGATATACATTGAAGGTGGATGTTTGGATTCATTCACCTGGAATTTAGACTTCGCGTGAGATTACACAGACCAAAATGAGGTTGTAGGTATTGATAGCGGAAGCTAAATGTCTGCGCTTAATCTCAATGTTTTTTACCATTGCATTGTCTTGTCAAAAGTGCCAAGACTACGGCCTATTTAGCGTTTCGTCTTCACATAGCCTGTAGTGACTTGCAGACCCACTTCTCATCATAACATTCACCTCTCGAATCGCCCACCCTCAAGAATATCCAATGGTTTCATGTAACGATGATGCTGTAGTCGAATTCCTTTCAATTCAGAGTTCGTATGTTATCACTATGATTTGTCGATTGTTACCAACCCTTCGGATCGTTGTGGAAATTGCAAGAAACGGCGCACAACGGAGATTGTTTCTTTACCCACATCCTCTCACCACTCCTGTTCGACTATTGGTCGAAGCATTCAAGGCTCTGCGCGATGTAGACTTTAACGCAATCAAGCACTGACTGCCCCCTGATTTTGGCCATGTTCGCTACTAACATGATTCAATGTTCTCCAAGGCACTAATAAGAAGGGTTGCATGATTGTGTCCGCTGGTTGTATACAACCAGCTGCGCTCAGAGCAATAAGCCACTACATATGAAGCGACCTGTCGCCTTCGTATCCGAGCACCACACCCATTTACTAAGCCGTTGCTTGTTCACATTCGTTCATTCACTCCTTCATCATGGGCTTTCTACGCTCAGCCGTGTCGGCGCTTGCTTTCACGACGTCCGTTCACTCAATTGATGTTGCTGGTGGAACAGTCATTACAGAAACCCTCACTAGATTCGTCTTCACCTGTCCTTGCGATGGAATTACATCAGTCAGTTTTGGCACAAGCAGTCCGACCTCAGCTGCCAACAGCTCCGAGCATCATGGCTTTTCAACAGTCTTGCCTATCTCCAGGTTACCGCTATTCACTTCTGAATCTACAAGCTGGTCCAGTAGCTCCATTCTTCCAAGCATGACTACAACATGGACTAGTCTCTGGAATACTACCACAAGTCCAGCAGCAAGTACTTCTACATCCATCATACAACATGATACCACGAGCAGCTCTTCTACTACATCAATAGCGAAGTCTTCCAGCTCAACTAGCTCGGTTACCACTACCACCTCGGCACCAACCACGTCAACTTCGTCAACTTCGTCAACTTCTACAAACACCATTACAACGACAACACCAACTACTACTGCTACGACGACTCCAGCTTCCACTACGTCTTCAGTTTCGTCCTCCACTTCATCCTCTCCTACAACCTTGTCGACCACATCGTCTTCGACCACATTATCCTCAGCGACATCCTCATTAACTACATCTTCCTCCACCACGTCTTCTTCGACCACGTCTTCTTCAGCCTCAATTCCCACATGTGACCCAACAAGCAACGATGGGTGTAGTGGAAGCTGTCCATATTGTGCACAATCTGTGAGTGGCGCTCCTGCAACCTGTGCTGCAATCACTTACTGTAGTGATTGTAATTCTGATGCCGACTGTGCTATTTGGGGACCAGGCTACAAATGCGGCACATATATAACTTGTGGTACCGACGTTGGCTTCACTGGTAACACCTGTTACTTAATTGACGACACTTGCCCGAATTACCAGCCACTCACCACCAGTAGCTCAACTACAACCTCTATCAGTACTAGCACTACGACGATTACTAGTACAACCTCGTACTCAGCAAGCACTACACACACCGCTACAGCTTCGACACCTACTTGAACTATCATGACCACTTGCTCTTCCACTATCCATCTACCACGTCTCCGACGACCACGTCGTCAGCACCAGCAGCCACATCTACAATTTGCAGCTCGGTCCTGTTCACAGCTTGTCGCAGCACCTGCGGCGATTTGTGCGTATGCAATATCGCTCCCAACAAGCTCATACCCGCCTGCAATGTCAGTGCGTACTGCTCCAATTTCGGAAACATGCGCTACGGACAGCGACTGCGTCGTCTTGAACAGAGGCTACGACATTTGTGTCAAGGACCATTGTTCGTTGGGGAGCTCATGTCCTTCCACAAGTATTTGTACGACGAAAAAAAGCTTTCCTTAGATCGTGAGTGGATCAAGGGGAGATCTGGAGTATGTCTTTGGACTATTTTAGGTGTTGATGTAGCTTGTGCTTGCTGTAGTGTCTAACTATGCGGCATCTACCTTGAAAAACATGACTCGAGAAGCTCCATTGCTAACACTTATTCGTCGATCAGACATAAAGGTTCTCTCTGATCTAACATCCTATGGAACTCTCATGCTACCCAGCTGGACATAACATAGAATACTACTACCCTCACGTCTAACGTGAAACTAGAACGACATGATCGAAATCGTATCCACCACATTCCATGACTACGATACGAGTTTGTGCTCTACCATATTCCAAGGTCGTCAACCAAGATTCCCTAGTTGTAACGTCGTCTCCTTTTAGAATAAATCGCATAGGGGATCCAGTGACCATAGATACAGTCACATAAAAGTGTATAATCTTGGGTATGTTTCCGATCGTCCTAGATAAAGAGACATGCCGAGATGAGAGTGCCAACATACGCGACGGGGATGATACTATGTATGCAGTGGCCGAGGCCTTCGCTTGAGTACCCTAAGCACCTCCCCTGGGTCATGGAAGGATGATTAGGATGGATGTAAGTGGTTGAAGGAGTGGGAGGATTGACTGTTCCCGCTCAGAATGATCACTTCAGATGATAGCTTGGCGAAACATCATTAACGGCGAGTTGTAGACTTTGAAGGTCAAGTTAGTAAATGGTAAATCAGAGCAGTGAAGAGTAGTGCGTGTGTGCCTGAACCTGGTAATACATTGATCTTTACAATGCACTTTACCATGATAACTTACGGCTCCGTTGTTGACGTACAATTGCAACGTACACGTTCATGATGAGTATTTTCGAGCTGTCGCTGGGATGGAGCATTGCTAAACAGGATTCCACGAAAAGCTGCTGCAACATTGGCTCGAGTCACAAATGCGTAAGCTAGGTATTCCTAGTTACGTAGATCATGTCTTCATTGTGCATTCGTAATGATTTGACAAAGATTGTACTACTAAGTACTGCTACTGTAGTGACGGCCGGAAGCTGTCGCTTCTCGCGCCAGCTGTACATTTACAAAGTGGATGAATTGCGGTAAACCTTACTCGAAAGTGGTGCCAAAGAGCATGCTCTCTGTAACAAGGATGTGGCATTGCGGATAACAGCAATGCTAGCTAGTCCTAAAATTGGATGGCTAAACCCCAGAAGTCGGTGTCTAGGTATCTGTCAATATCAACTCTATAACAGTTTAAGTATGCAACTCAAATCAGAATCGACTAGCTATTTTCAATGCGGTGGATGTGCATGCACTTCCGTACAAGGACGTTTCACTTTACTCCGGATAGAGGTAAAGCCAGCAACATACACTTATGTCGCATTGTATAACACATACTTTTCATGCTTATGATAAATGTTAGCCAAATATAACACCACCTAAAGTAGAGATGCTTAAACCTAGACACGTAGATCGAAAACTTACAGTAGTTGCCCTTCATTTAAAACCATTCTGACTGACTATAAAGTACCTAAGGAGCTCTATGTACCTATCGAACTAATCACTATTGATACAACAACTCTCGTCTTCTGTTACTATATTCCGATCGATCTACGGGTTACAACAAACCATCCAAACAATCCTTCGACACTATGCGAACAAACGACCTTTTTCTTACCGCTCCTCTTCTGTCGTCGACCTTCTGGGCAACCACATTCGCAGCGGCGCTGAAAGCTCGCGACTATAGTGACGGTGCGATAGCCCAAAGCACTGAGTCGGACGAATTTGCAGACTGTACGAGTTATCTATACTATGGAGAATCGGTTGATGGCAAGGGCAATCCGCGATCGTGCTTCGCTGGCGCTATCGTCTGTGCACTTGTTAACCCGTCAATCCAGTGCCACTTCGATGTTGGCAGTAGCGACTTTAGTTATGAATCCACCAAGGACCACGTCTATATCCACGCGCTTCTTTACCCAGAAGAGAATAAAGTGATGGATATGAGGGGAGCCGATGGTTCGGGATGGATATGTAAGGAGGGTTCTTCAGCTTATGGAAACTTGGGCATTACTACATACTGCCTCTAGTACTATTGTTAATGGTTTGCCTCCCTTTCGTTCGGTAGCGCTGTTAACATATACACAACTACCTGCGAAACAGATTGTTTGAACAAATGAGGCAGGTCCTTCCTGGCCAAGCCTTGGCATCCCCGCAAGCTGTGGCTCATCAGGCTGAAGGGTCAGTAGTGGGTGGCCTGCTAGAAAAAGCACTTGTTATTGGTACCTAGGTATTCATCCTTGATCGTCGGAAAGTACTCATGAGTCGGATTTAACACAAGTCACCCAGGATCAATAGGATGGCTGAAAACTCCCCTACCTCGTCCGGTGGTGACCTCTTCGCCGAGCGTCGAGGAAGGAATAAGGAGAATGCAAGAAAAGCACGGAAGAACGAAACGGCAAGGTATAGAGTCAACCCGAATGATGATCTCGATTTGATATCATTTGGGTCTATATACGGGGACCGTGCATTTAACAGTAATGATGATCCTCATTATCGAGGTTGGCGAGCAACAAATCTTCCCGATTTTGAACCACCCACGGCTCCTGGATCAAGTGACCGAGTCGCAGATGTCAATACTCGAGATAATCACTATCTTATTGTTCACACTTCCAAGCCAATCCGTACCGATTTTCGCTACGATCCTTTAGGTCCGACAGAATTTAGAATCCTTACGCTACATCCAGGTGTGAGCGAAGACAGTATTCGAGGTGATTTAGTGCTTCGTGATCCGAAGACCAACCGGGCTTACTCTGCGCTATCTTATGTTTGGGACGATACGGAGCTGTGGGAGACAATGGTTCTGAATGGTTTGGCGTTTAGCATCAGGAGAAATCTTGCGGGGGCCCTACGTCGTCTTCGGAAGCCTAACGAGACAACGATTATCTGGGTTGATGCACTTTGCATCAACCAAAACGACCAAGGAGAAAAGGCTGGACATGTTGAACTGATGAGTGACATTTACCGCAGAGGACAAGAAACCATCGTCTGGCTCGGTGACGAAAGCGAGTCAAGCAGTGTCGCATTTCGTGCGATTAGAAGGTCCTGCTTTGAACGCTTTGATTGGCAGGCTCTGAGTCTGGCTTGTGAACAATGCTACAGAGTTAAGAAGGCATGTTCGTTCCAGGACCTAGGTCGAAAAAAAGCTGACAAGTGCGATCAATGCACGGAAACACAATCGAACTGCCGTCCTAGGCTCCGATTTGATGAACTCTCCTTGACCGAAAGGGACGCACTTAGCGACTTACTAGATATACTGTGGCGTGAGCGAGTCCGAGTCATACTGGCAGCTGCGATGTCGACGTGTGCGAAAGTCGTCTATGGTTCTCAGTCAATGACTTTCGCAACATTTGTCTACATGCTGCTGACGTACTGCTTAAGGAGTACAAACGTGGGAGCGACGGCCAATGTGAATGGTCATCCAGACCTGGTGATGTTGCCATTAGTGGTGGAAACAGAGTTGAATAACAGCGGTTTCATCAGCTCTGCGAACTCTTTTCCGATAGAATCATGCTCGTTACGGCTATTGAACGAGGATGCAGAAGACATGGATAGTTTCAGCGTGTTTCTCTCTACTCGACAAGCTTTTGCTCGCTTTCGAAGGCATGTGGCCCAAGGGTTTGCGGCTGTTCTTCTTGCAAACAGCATCAATGAGTTGACGAAGCTCGGTCGGAATGCTCTACAAAGGAAGTCCTACACTTTCTACGAATCGAGTCTAGGAACTAGTTTTCACCTATATATGCTGGATTTAACCGACGAGGCTCACCAAATCCCTGAGTTTAGTGTCTCGCAAGTGATATGTGGTTATATGAACAAGATTCTGCACCTTTCAGGAGTCCAACTTGGTTTAAACACGGCGAAAAGACGTAGGGATTTCGAATCACTGGCGGTTCAAAATTTGTACAGAATACCACAGATCTTGCAACGTCCGAAGGGCGAGCTCAATGAGAATGACCTTCACAGTTCTGAAAATGGAGGTTATACTGACCGTTTTGAGGACGATCCTCTGCTTCAAAGCGTTCAGACTGTCAGGCCGCTTTTGATGGATACTGAAGAGTATGCGAAACTCAAAGGCACCATAATGGATTTCGGCATTAGAGATGAGGAGACCGGACCTTCGACGGATACCCAAGCCGTTGTTTCTTCTCATCACGACAGGGCAGAAGATCAAGAAAGGAGCAGCAGTCCTTCAGTTGACTCTATTGCCACTATTCAAGCGTGGCAAGAAGACGCCACAATTGGAGTATCTTCAATTCTGCCTCAGACTGCCTTGTATAGCTTTGAATACCAGCAACTCTCACATCAGAAGGACGTCGAGGACCAAGATGACATCCTCTGGCAACGAATTCCTGAAGACGATGACCAGATACTTCAATCAGTGTTGAGCAACCGGGTCAAAGTGGCGATTGAGAGCATATTCTCCGAAGAGCTAGTCTGGTGGCCTCTCTTGGATCCGCTGCGACCAAAACCCAATTCTATGGATCGTTTCGCTGCAGAATGTGTAAGTCCATCGTGGTAGTTCACCAACGCCGACTCCAAACCCTACCCAATGATACCACACATCGGGGGTGAGTAAAGGTCCAACGCTGAACAAAGTCCTGATTGATAGTGTCCTAAGACTGGATTGAAATTCTTCTGAGACTATACCCAACCATTTCCACCTCAGTTCGGCGTGAGAGTCTTAACTGAAAGCGAACGCATGCAAACGATAAGTAGAGATAGGGACTTCGTGACTAACAGTTGCTCAGGTCTGTGGAGAAACGATATATGTTGATGTGCCGAGGAATCTTGGGACAGCCGAGGAGCGAGACAATACGAACACAACCAATGCTCCTATCGAGAAGCTCACCAACTCCCCTCCTCTGCTTCCTACATACCACCAGCCACAATCAAATTCGCAATCAGGTAAGTCTTCGTCCAGTCAATCACAGAGCATCCAAGCAGTTGGTGGAACGGCAAGTCCCTCACTCGGTGCGAGTGGATCCAGCCAGCCAGCCACAACAGGTGTATCAAGCGGTCGCATCACTCCTACGTTACCCCCCGGTGAGTTTGTATATTGGTGCGTAGGGCCTGAAGACAGCGACATCCAGGCAATCGAGATATGTGCCAAACCACTTGCAGATCAAGCCTTTTTAGGCGTACTGCTTGACCACTTTCGTAGAGTATTCGGCAATTGGAGAAGCTGGCTGATGATGACTGAGTGTAAAGGTGTAATCTTCTCGAAAGTGAGTAGTATATTATCGCATTGTATCATTGAGGACTGATAGTTGAACAATTTGTAGTTTGAGTATCTCGAAGACGATGGAGATGTGGTCGTGTTTATGGGTACTGCACTACCGGACAGCCGCGATTATGACTATATCCGACAGACGTCTTGTTCGCTTGAAGAAGTTCGACGGCGCCTGGAGGCAGTTGTTAAGCACAATCTGCACCGACATGCGAAAAACTCAAGATGGTGGAGACGTCCTAAAGGGTCACACCCATCTCAAAACCTACTGCTGCCGCGTATACCCAAGAAAAGGCCACCAAGACTAACACAACTAACTGAGACGGAAGGCTATGGCATGCAGGCAGTCGCAGGTCTTGCTGTCCACCGAATAGTGACCGTGTTTGTGATTTGGCACAGTGGGTCTATCGTGTTCCTAACTTACTGGCTCTGCGTTCACAAGGATGATTTGCAGAACGCCATTGTTCCCCTCACAACGACTTTGGCTGGCTTCGTTATTTACCTTGCAATCCTGGATCGATTTGTGAAGCGCTAGCCGAATGGCGAGCCTCATTCTCTGAACGAAGCAGCATTAGCGCGCAATTTGATTGAGTTCTGCTGGTCTTGTGTTGCTGTTGTGCAGTTGGACAGTGCATAGTACCAGACTGGTCCCAGGTTTAGATCATACCCAATACACCTGTAGGTCAAGAGCCTCCAGAGGTGTTCGAAGTTTTGTCCACAGAGCAGCTCTCATCCTCGATCGCCATACCACTCGCCTCCGAATTCCAGTCCAGCATCTTCAAACACATCTTCATGTACACACTTCCAATGGGTTCCAAAGCTTAAGCGCCAGTCTTTCACAAAAGGCATGTTGAAGCCGACGATTTCCTCGATCTCGAATACCCTCACAACGACTTTGGCGCGCATTGACTGAACCAGAAAATTGGGCCTGTGACCTTCTGGGAATGGCGCGGACAAAGGGAAAAACGATTCTGGGTCGGCGTTGACATCAATCGTGATCTTGCTGCGGAGGGAAGTAAGGAAGTTGAGATGTACACTCTTTCTGGGGTATGAGATCGATGTGGTTGTAGTGATAGCGGTGGGGTTGAGAATACTTGGTAGAGAAAGCAGCGTCGACAGAGGTGGACGTGTGGTAGTCGAGTATGTGGGGTTCGTGCTATGATAAGTCGTCAGGTAGGAGCAGAGACCAAGGATGCGACCACCAGCAACATTAATACCACTGTTCCGAGAGGAATTCCTTGCTTGAATCCAGATGTGCGCTGACGGAAAGCTAGTCGCCCAATTCTTCTCTTGGTGGGCCAGTGCTTCACTATCCTTTTTGCTGCCTGCGAACACCGGATCATCCTTGATCTCCCATGCTATATCAGTCGGACTTGCCAGAGAGTAGACCTGCCAATGGAGCGGCAGAGGTAACAAGCCGAGAGCTCCCTCCGGAGTATCCTGCTTGCCACCAAGCCACGGCACACGTCCTTCGTTAGTGACTTGAGCATGGAAATCCAGGCTTGAATGGTTGATGGCGTACTCCGTGTAGGTTTTGTTGAATTCGAAACGACCAACAGGAAAATCCAGGACGAACCGCGAGTCGTTCTCATTGACCATGTCGAGACGATCAACCCATATCTCCTTTTGATAGATGTCCTGCCTCCTCTTGTATGTGCTTGGGCAGTAAGTAAATGATATCATATGAGGCCTTGTTTTTGCACCTCGAACCGTGCATATGATCAATATGATACGTGCGCCATCGCTTAGCTGAAAATTGGAATAATATCCCTCAAAAGCGGCATGTAGATGAGGTTTATATTGTGAAATGCTGTCCATCTGATTGACGTATGTTGTCAGTTGTGAGGGGGAGGAACGATGGGAAAGTAAGGATATCTGTTGGAGTGCTAGTACTAAGCAAGAAAAGATAAGTATGGAAGACAATTGTTTGCTGCCAATGGTAACACAAATTGTGTTGCAGTAATGACGTCAGACATTAGCTGAGACGACCAGATTGAGCTAGTGTTGGGAGTATGGCACCACGCTGCTCGATGTTGCGACGGGCATCAAGCAAACAGAGTGAGCTCGTCACAAGCCCCTGTGGTGTAAGAGAATCGACTGCGACACACAGATGTAGTATGTTAAGCAGAGTGAGCAGGTGAGAAGGTGCTAGTCAGGGCAAGTTCGAGAGGGTCAACGTTTGAAGGGTGGTGCTCGATCGAGCTGGACTAACCACTTTTCAGCCTGAGGAGTGCTTCGGAAATGTTGGCGGACGCGACTGAAGCTACCGAGCCATAACGTAACGTTGCGATGCCCGAGAGCTGCTGGACATTATCGTGAGTCAGGTAAACTCTAGTAGCATACCTCAAGGACGTTCTTGCGGTTCTGGTTCCCCTCATTGATCACCAGGTTGTTTCCGTGAAGACCGATTGAACTGAGTATGAGACTTGACCGTCGATAATAGGCAATGCCGAAAGCCCCTGCGAGAAAGGACGATCTGATGTCCACACGGAGCCAGCCCGCCAAAATTCGTCATGGTGAAGTAGTGGAACGGAATGGCAATGGAGTGGGGAGGATCATGCTAAGGAAGAACGACCACGAGAGCAGCGTGGTAGAAGCAGTGCTGAGGATCGTGGTTGGCGAGCTGGACCATTGTATTTCCCGCCCGGTCTCAAAAATCAATGAACTTGGAACAACGCGCGACCGCGTACGAATGTAGTGAATCATTTTGTATGCCAGATCTGCGAAGGAGACCAACACGCTCGGGATGATTAAAACGACTAGCCATAGCACAAGTGGTACATTCCTTAGCTGTCACCAGTTTCGAAAGAAACGAGACGCCAGTACCAGAAGCATATTCCGGATCAGTTGCCACACGAGCAGATGTGTGCCACAACCAAGAGACGTCGCCCGAAAGTCACTTACCAGTATTAGTATTGCTATTCTTCCTCCTGTTCAAGCACAAGTGGTGTCTCTGCACCATCGACAACAGAGTTCTCGTGCTGAGCATTTGGCTTTTCCTCATCCTTCGCCGCCTCCGTGATATAGATCAAAGTGTAGTTCTTGTTCGCAAAATATGTACCAACCACGCTCTTAATATACGCATCATGTTCGTCCAGCATGTCTGCTCTCTCGTTCCTGCTAAGTCCTGCTTTCGGCGATGGCAGTGACAAATGCATGATACTCTCCTGTATCGTCTCTTCACTGAGCTGCGCGATCTTGAGTTCGCTGGTGTCTAAGCTTTCTACTCTTACGACCCCACAATGCAGACAGTCCATCAGAATAGTATTGACTACCGCCACAATATCAACCGTGCCTTGGATCTTCTCCGCAATCAAATTGGTATGTGTATGCACTCCAATCGGTAGGTAGCTCAACTCGTAGTCCTCAGTCGTGACACCAGGTTGGTGGACGACTGCGTAGTGTTTCGTAGGGCAAGACGAAGCAGCTCTGGAGAAAGCATGGTGGATATCGTTCACCGGCGAGAGGTCAGTGATTGCAGGAACATCGAGTCTGCGCTGTATCAGCTAGCTGGAATGCGACGCAATGCTCGAACATACTGTGCAGTTGAGGAGAATAAAAATAGAGGAGAAATAACATCCTTCGCATGAACTGCTGTCGCTATTGCCACCGCGCCGATCAAAGAGAGCAGCATAGTTGTACTCAGGTAATATCTTGTACTGTTGACTCGGACCAACATGGAATGGATGTTTAGAATAGGAATGTCAACGAGCTTGCACTATCCTCAAAGAGCTTAGCGTCGTTGAGCATAGTGTACTGTACTACCTACATGTAGGTAGGTAGGTATGTACCTATCCTAAGCCAACGGTGATAACTTTTAACAACTAAACATGCAACTGATCCATGCTGAGAGGACCTGAGATTCTACTGCGACTGTCTTCTCGAATTATCTCGTGATGGTCTTGGAGTCGCCTTCTTCAGCACTTCTAGTCCAGTGTATTTTGTGTTGCGTTATCCATGGTCCTCCTGCTTTTATCAGGCGATCTCGTGTAGACTTGAAATCGTCCTCCCTTGCCGCCTCAATAAAAATACCACCATGGTGCGAAGTTGTCACCTGACTGTCGGTATTTTCATATTTTTGACGGATGTTAGTGAGAGTGTAGTCCCAAATGCTCATCTGGGAAGATAGTTCTTCGACATGTGGTAATACGATCTTGAGAAATCTCTCAAGCTCCTCATCTGAGGGAGATCAGTTTGAAAATCACTAGACTGCACGACGCCGACCATACCTTCCCCGTCAAACCCCTCGTCAAACCCATCGTTGCAGATCTTGAGTTCTCGCAACAAGCCGCCGGCACGAAAGTGGCGCTCCAGAAAATTGTTTGTCTCAGGCCACAATTCTATCCAGAGCTCAACACATTAATTCACTGCGCAGACGATGTATGGCGATTCTTGAAACCTGCAAGGCAGTCCGCAGCGAAGCGGCAACGATCTTCTACGCTGAAGCGCAATTCATCA
>Ga0068618_1000226_pt1 | contig 14329 bp, 11 predicted proteins | sample InSIn2SAF170_2_FD_77423 | JGI IMG/M metagenome (GOLD analysis project Ga0068618, IMG submission 77423) | Clean room microbial communities from NASA Spacecraft Assembly Facility at Jet Propulsion Laboratory, Pasadena, California, USA -... ...
ACAACACATGAGCTCAAGGAGGAAGTCTTCCATGTCATGAAACTAGACCAGAAGGGTCTCCTGGCAAGTCCGCTGTCGCTGGCCATCAACTCTCATCAATCCGAAGATATTGACAGATACCGTGGGAAAGCTGCAGATGTGAAGTAATCCTAGACATGAGCCCCGATGTGTCGTTCGCTTACTAGGCACGGCTTATGAACCAAGGTGGACGCCATATTTAATCCGTGTCTACCAGGTACCTCTGCAAAGGCAAACACTACAGCTTGCATACAATGATTTGATACAGAAGGCAATGGTTCCTTGGTGACAAGCTGAGCTGGAGGTGGGAGAAGGGAAGGCACTACACGTTCGATTTGCATGCACCTGGGCAGTGAATGGTGGTAGACAGTTGTAATGTACGCTAACCGATTGAAGAAAAGTGGTGTTTCCCATGATTATGACCTCTTGAACTTTGCTGACTCGTACTCGTTGACTTGGTAGGTTGGGTGAAACCTGATTCAGCAGCACATCATGCCAATCGGAGGCAGCCAGAGTTCTTCGCTATAGGAACATACGAGCAGGGTGAAGGCGGAAATTGATTTATACAGTTCTACGAACGCCGGAACAATTTTGATTACACTTTCAATCCGATCTCTTCGGCCCAAGGTCTGTTCATAGATTAGTATCGCAACATCTGCAGGAGGGGCTATGATAGAACTTACAGGACAAACAGATCGCCAACCGAAGATACAGTAGCACGGTTCTCGAGTAATGACTTGGCAGCCTACCACTATGTTAGCAGTGGCCCGCGCATTAGCAATGACTGAACTCACGCTCTTGACCTGATCTGCGGTAACCTTTCCAATGCGTTGACCGAGTTCATCAATCTGGTAGGCTTTTTTGTTGGAGATAAGTCCCATACCAGTCGCTTCAAGACCTGCCTCTGTTTGTTGACCAGCTTCTAGAGCTCGGAACTTGGCGAGAGCGGTAGCCTTGGTAATGTCCTCCTCCGAAACGTTACCCGATGCAATCGACTTCAATGTATCGACCACAGCCTTGCTCGCTTTGGCGATGTCCGATGCCTTACCAGTAATCGTAACGTACAAAAGACCGGTATCTGTGTATGCTGCATTTTGCGTCGAAACGTGTGCTTGAGGGAAATCGGCAGCTGCCTTTGAAAGAAGCGAAAAACCCGGTGACCACTTGACGCTTGACTGACCACCAAGAAGGGCTGCCAGGACGGTAAGCTCGGGCTTGAATGATTCACCAGATGTAAATGAGCTAGATCCAGGGAAAGCAATCACCATGACGTCGGCTGATGCGTGTGCAATTCTTTCTTCTCCTCCGTAATATTTCGCTGGCTCGTTCGATAACTTGTACACCGTGGAGCCAGTCTTAGTATCCTGGAAGAATTCCTTCACCCATTTCGCAAACTCGGCATGATCGGCACCGTTTGCGACAACGGCGATGTTGTTTCGCGCGTATGCAGCATCACTGTAATCAGCCACGGCTTGTGCATCGAGGTATTTGGTAAAAGGAGTCGAAGAGGTGGCATTCGTGGGAACACCCAATCCACGATGGAAAGCGGTGGAGTGAACAGAGTTGATGGCCAGCGACAGCGGACTTGCCAGGAGACCCTTCTGGTCTAGTTTCATGACATGGAAGACTTCCTCCTTGAGCTCATGTGTTGTATACCGCGTTTTTGTAATGACCTCGCCGAGCAATTCCGTAAAGTATGGCAGATCCTCTTTCAAGAATTTGGCTCGCAGAACCAAGTTCTCTCGATTGTGGTATGCAGACAATTCACCACCCAGGAGTTCAGACTCTCGTGTTATTCGCAAAGTCGATCTCTTGGATGTTGACTAGACGTTCTGTCAGCTAATGGGAGTGCTTGGTGTCCTTGCCCTGACACACCTTGAATGCGAATTTCTCTAAAGCGTCCGAAAAACCTGGCCCCGGTTGATATCTTTATCCAGCCTTCGCGACGACTGCGAGCGTTGTTGTGGCTGCCGGGAGATCTCTGCTGGCATATTTCACCCCTGCTGCTTCACCTGTCTGATATTCGAAGCTGCCAGATGCAGCCGCTGCGAGACCTCTCCTGCCCTGTACGAAGTTTTTCAATGGTTGTTGGCTTGCCCAAAGAGCTCGACGTCCGACAGACGCAGGTGTAGCCATGGCGACAGATCTAAGTGTGCAATCGTGAGTCTGTTGTATGCTGCCAACAGAGCTTCGAGCAAGCTCAAAGAAGTCGCAGCTGCTACAGAGACTACGACAGATGCGGAATGGTCTGCCAAGCAGCTAAAATGTCAACACTATGCCCACCACGCAATTGGACAAGGCTCAAGTTCAATGCGGCAAGCCACAAAACCACAAGACGCAAACTATCACTATCCTCTGTCGCCCTACTAAGACGACCAATTTCTTTCTTGTGGTGACTCTTGCCTTTTCTCTTGCGGACACAAAGATAGAAAAGATGGCGCCCTCGCCGGTATGGAGTTGATCATACTCCTCGCTATCTTTGCTTACTGACTTCGACCCAGGCACTTCAGTCTCTTTGTTGTGATCTCGTGGAGGAATATCATGGAGACTTTTATCGTACTCTGTTCGAATGTCTGTCCGAGAGTGGTCGGCTTACTGCGACTCAAACCGCTCAAAAATGCCACCTACCTCTCAGACAAGTCAAAATTGGACTGTCTGGCCTTATTCAGCTTAGACTCATCACTCACCACACAATTCTCGACTCTCCTTCGACATACTCAGCAAACCTGACTGCTGCATACAACATCATTAGAGTTGGTAAACTCATTGAAGCAGCACGTGGGAGTCATGGTGACCTGGCTGCTGAAATCTTGGTGACGTTCTGTGAATTGGGATTCGCTACCATCAGCGAGGTTAGAGATAGGTTGTTATCCCGCCCTGATATCTCAGAAGAAAACAACGCTCACGCCGTCGAGCATCAAATTCAAGAACTTCATGAAGGACAGTACCTGGTAAACGTCCGAACAGCACATTTCTCCGAAGGACATGATACACGAAGGGATTATGAGCTGATTGGTACTACCGCTGTCCAATTGGCGAAGCTATCTGGTACAAAAGCCAAGCAGGAGCATGCAGAACGGGTCGAGGCTGGGTATCGAGATCTCGTCTCAACGAAAAGATCCGAAAGTGGTTACACAAACGACAAATTCCTGACGACTTTCAATAAAGCGGCGAGTAACGGCGTCAATGGAACGACCAACCTGGCCAATGGACACAACAAGGCTATCTCGGTCCTTCTGCAACCAAACCTACACAAGGTAGTTTCAATAGCACAGGGGGCTTGCGTTACCGACGTTGCGACAAAGACCTTCGGCAAAACTGCAGGCACAGTACTTCGGTGTGCCATACAGCAAGTAGCGGATTCAGATGTTTGGACCAAGCAACCGCCTGAGTACATTCACCTCATTGACACACAGGGGCTGAGAGACGATGTGAACGCAGAGAGGCAAAGCCAGATCGAGAGTGACTCGCGAAATGCGAAGTTGAAGGTAAACGGTTACACTACTACAGTTGAGGAGGATGATCTCCGGACGACCGATGTTGAAAGACAGCTCGCACTACTCACAGAAGGTCCGTTTCGATTCCTGTCATCAGGTGCAGCGGGGTCGAGTTTCTTTATTGACAAGGACATGTTGGACTTCTATCTGCGACGGGAAGAGATATTGCGAGTGATGGACAGCAAAGTAGAGCCTCCAGCGCCACGAATTCTTCGAATCCTTATCGACAAGGGCAAGCTGGAAGAGAAGACGTTACAGGAAATTGGACTGCTTGGAGCTAAAGAGCTTAGACAGTGTCTGTCTATGCTCAAGCAGATGGGATATCTTGATTTGCAAGAAGTGCCACGAAATCCTCAACGACAACCCAACCAGACAGTATTTCTGTGGTTTCACGATGCCAAAAGAGTCTCCAATCTCATCGTTGAGAACACCTATACCACCATTGCACGATTAATGGAACTATTGAAACTAGAGAGACAAAATCTGGCAAGCACATTGGCAAAAGTGGAGAGAGAGGATGTCAAAGGAAAGGAAGAGCAGATGTTGGGACCGGCCGAGTATATCGTGCTGATGAGACACCGACGGCTCGAAGAGTGGGTTTGGGAGGAGATCCACCGACTTGATTCGACTGTGGCAATCTTACGGGATTCGTGATCGTGCAAATAGTAATGTAGGTAGTACGACGACAGCAACTACTTGTACACCGTATGGGTGACTGAAATTTGTTCTCGAGAGCATGAGAAAGCTACACAACTTGAACGATGTATTGAGCATACTACTAGTATCTGAATCCTATTGAAACCCTGCTGGAAAGTGCCTCAGGCAGTAGCTCATTCTACGCACGTGACAAGACTCATCCTTTGCTTGGCTGCGCTCGGAATCGCAGCTGCAGCTCCCTTCCCGCTCAGCGTGAGAATCACAAGGAAAGCAGCGTCCATTGTCGCCTACACTATCAACACCACAATCTTGGTACCGTTCGACTTATACATCCCTCAATCAAGATGGCGTTCGCCTGGAAAGCTGCAGGCATCACGTACGACATGTGTGAGCACAGTCAGATCTGCACTAACACGAGTACAGTTACAACCGATACCTTGCGATTGCCGCTCGTGTCGTCCGACGATCGTTGAAGGAAGGACCAAGATTACAAGCTGAGAGAAGAGGAGAGATGGACTTGAGGTTCGCAAAGTGGCAGGTCAGTACAATGCGCTGCACCACAACTGATTGATCTGACGACTACAGAATGGCAAGCAGGGTGAAAACAAGAGTTTGGGCGATGCAAACGCATCCGCCATGGCAGAGCATGCTACGGAAACGAAGTAGATTGAACACAGACTCGAGCGACGAGCATAAGATGCCGTTATATGATCATTGTAAACACTGTACATAAGGTCTAGAATCTGCCAATCAAGAGCTGGAAAAGATTCCGTATAAGAGATCTTATCAAGGTCGATTTTCTCCAACACCGCTCAAACCCCTCGAAATTCCCAACTCAAGTGGTGTATTACAAACACACACCATGACCGTATAGCTGTTTGGTCGAAACCATGATGGCTTTCAGTGTTCGTCTCACAGGTCGTTAACAACAATTTCGAATGCATACCAAGATGTGCAAGTGATTGATGCCCTAGCGTTGTTCGTCGCTTCCACCTCAATATGATCACCCACGACATCACATCTCGATTTCGTGCCGCTGCCACTCGTGAGCATTATTCTGCTTCCTCAGTCATCCACTGATTGCGACAGTCGTGGCACCTGGTAGCCTGGTCCAAGATGACCACTTTTCGCTCTTCGAAGCTGTTGGAGCTCTTGAGGTTTGGGAGTGAATCAAACCCTTTGCTACCAATAAACTGACTGTACGATAGGTAGGTGACCCGAAGATGGACAGCGGGTGTCTGGAACCTGGAGAGGCACTTCAGGAACATTTTGAATTGAGTCGGTTGCTGCTCCCGGAAGAGCTGCTCTGGCTTATGGATCAGCTTTTGAACCGAGAAGTGTGTTGCGGTATTGTAGAAGGGGTTACTTGGCTGACAAGACTCAGGTCGCATGGCTCACGGGATACCCTCTCTCACAAACGCTGTTCACCTCGGTGCATATAGATCAACTGTTGTGGCCGGATCCAAAGACGCTAGATGATAGTACTTTCGTTCGCAATAACTCAGCACAAGCCACAGACCTCTCATATGTGATCTTACGCGCATTTTGCCTCCTTCTAATCAAGTCCTGTGATTTGGTATTAACAATGGTCACTCAACAACATTACTATGAAGTGAGTTAAGTTAATCCACTGTAAGTATCAAGGCTAACCAAACACTCTCAGGAGGAAGACTTTACAACACAGGTCTTCAATCGTGAGCTTCTCCATCGCTTTTCTAGTGAGAGCATACTTGAAGTTGCTGAACGTGCCATGCAAGCACTTCAATCTGCGACTTTCGATATCCGTGCGAAGAAAGCTCTCAGTGGTCGACTTAGACTGCGCTGTGAGATCCTCCAAATGCTTGTTCACCATACCGCTGGCCAAAGCATCGATAATTCAAGTTTTCACGTCATGCATGACCTTTTCAACCAGATACAATCAACACATCACCTTGGGGTCGAGGTAATGGAAGCATTCAGCACGAAACTCCAACGTCGCCTGGCGAGTACTGTTCCTCCACGACCTATGGTCACAGTCTCAATGGACGAAGTATGGACCTTTTGGCATCAGATGCTGTACGACTGCCAAAACATCTTCTCTATTCACGACGCTGGTCATAGCCATGATCTCCTAACTGCATATCAGCTTTTCGCCTTCAGCTCACCACAGCCCTCCCCGTACCCACGAGCTGTCATGCAGTCATTTCTAGCGTCAGATGGGATGGTCGCGTCTCGTCTTGAACCGCTTCACTTCCTCGAAGAAGACCTTCGGTCCCTTACACTTCCAGCGTCACCACTGTTGTCGACGTCGAAAAACGATTATGGAATTCTCTATTTTGGCAAGCAAGATGTTGCTGACAATATGCAAGGCTCCATCGACAAGGCTGAGTACTATTTTATCACTCTCTACCGTGTTTTCTGTCTCAACCTATGTCGGATACGGCGAACGTGCTGTCATGCTCTTGTTGAGTGGGACACAATCCAAGGAGAAATGGAAGATGTTGACTCCCTGATACAGTCACAATCACACGAGCAAGCCAGCCTTCCGCCAGGCTCTTCCCAGCCAACGTACTCATTCAGCATGAGCAGCTGGATCTACCACCACAAATTGACGCTTCACCGCTTTACCATACAAATGGGTTTTCAACTAATGATTTACGCGCCACATGAATTAGCTGGCATGCACTACTACCTTTCCTCAATTAGTGGCGTACACCTCAGTCATCTTGAACGTATGTGCCACTTCGTGGTCGCTCGCGAGACAGCGGTTAAGCAAAGCAATTTCCGAGCAGATATCAAAACAAAGGCTCTCGCGGAATGCAACGGCGCACTTAACCGCCTCTTTCGGCAGTATGCCTGGATCAAAGCCACCAATTTACTGGCGAGTACGCTGCGGATCATCTTCGTTGTGTTGAACAGGTGGGAAATTTTCTCAACTCCAAAATTTTATTACTCGGATGACAAATTACGATATGATATCAGGATGAAGCCTTTCCTTAACCTTGCTATACCAGAGCCTCTGTCTTCTACAGAATTTGCCAATGAAACGAACATGCAACAGAGCAGCACTGAATCTCTTCTAGATGAGGCGGTGAAACTAAGCGGACTGGCAAAGAAAGCATGGGAGGAAGTGAGCAAGACGACCTGGAACGTGTTTCCACTGAACACTGCCGCATACGAAAGTCCTGGGAAGAACGACAAAGCTTCTGTGTTAGATGCAAAGTGGAACGATAATGTCAAAGGCTGCGTGAGAGCTAGTATCGCTACAGCGATATGTGCAGTACAGCTAAAGAGAGCAATGCATGATCAGGCATGGAAGCAAAGGGCGAGGCTAGAGGCGAGTTTGCCGGAATTGGGGAAGAAGGGAAGATGGCATCAGTGGTGGGTTGTGCCAGCGCTCCCGTGAAACCGCAACAACGTAGAAGGTTTACCTCCAAGCGTCAGATCACTGCGATACCCAGTGCAACAGATGGAGTGTTCATGGAGTTAGTAAATCGTTGCCTGTATCTGGCTCTACCTCACGTAGGACAGGACGGAATAAAAACGATTGAATCCTAGAATCGCTGCTCGACACAGTTTGTTACACGTCATAAAGCCATTGCAACATATGTAGTCTCCTCGAAGATACTGCGATCATATCAGATACTAGCACACACTGACCCTTACGTCTGCTCGAAACTCTTGCTCGATACCTTGTACAGTATGTATGTGTTATGCTTAACGAACTATACTGCATTAGGATCCACCATGAAGTTTGGGATTCCCAAGCTCCATCTATCGGACATAATTTTTGATATCGCCGAGCACCATAATTTTTCTTATGTCGCAGAGACAAATCCGCTTATCACGATCTAATGCGCTTTGTTCTATACCTGCTTGACGATACGACATATAAACCATGGCGTCGATCTACAAGAATGCCTCCCGTGCCGCCGAAGACTCCGACCTCTCTGACTCTGAAATGAGCGACACATCCTCTGGCACCTTGCGCGGAGACTCCTCCAGCGCAAGTGATGATGAGAACGAAGCACAAGTACCCAAGCCGACCAAATTACAGCAGCTACCTGCAGAACTCCGAAATCGCATCCTAATGCTCACATCCCGCGGTGTTTCTTTCCGGTAAGCCGTTGTCCTCGTAACTCACCACTAGTTCCAAAGACAAACCTCTGCAGAAAACGCTCTTTGCTAACGGATGTTCTTCCAGCCACCGACATCTCCTCACAGATCTTCACGCCCTGCTCCCACATACTTTCAAAGACACGAAACTGGACACAAAGTCCTCCAACAACTACAACAGTGCTCTCAACTCCCTCGCCGATCTCCACTCCTGCAACTACGTCTTCTTCCTCGAGGGACGCAAGAATGGTCAAGATCTGTATCTTTGGCTCGCGAAGGCTCCGAACGGTCCCACCATCAAGTTCCACGTCAGCAACGTGCATACAATGGCGGAACTAGGCTTTGGAGGAAATGTGTTGAAGGGCGGACGCGGCATCGTAGTCTTTGACAAGAGCTTCGATGATGGGCTCACTGCAGCAGGAACAGGCAAGGAGAACGTTGCGCTGATACGAGAAATGTTGCGCGGTGTCTTCTGCGTGCCTGGCAAAGGCGTGCGCGGGATGAAACCGTTCATCGATCGTGTCATTGGTATCTATGGCCTGGACAACAAGATCTGGGTCCGCGTATACGAGATAAGAGAAGGCAGCAAAGATAATGTTGAGGACAAACTACAAGATGAATCAAATGTCAAGCTTGTCGAAGTTGGTCCGCGGTTCGTGCTGACACCGATCGTGATCCTCGAGGGCAGTTTCGGCGGGCCTGTAATCTTCGAAAACAAGATGTACGTTAGTCCGAACCTGGTAAGGCGGGAGGTGCGTCTGAAGCAAGGTTCGAAATACGCGCAGAGGACTATGGATCGAGGAGAGCACGTTAGAAAGATTAAGGGATTAGGATTGAACACGGGTGCCCCAAGGAAGAGGTCGAGCGTCGACAATAAGACGTTGTTCGGATGATTGAGCGATCAGTATGCAGGGCCAGCCGACAGCATCCTGGAAGACGGGCGAAACTTTCTTGGGATCGTGGACGAAGTTCCACTAGAGTGGCATAGAGACACAAGAATCGAGGTCAGCATGAACGGGTATACAGGTGGCGTTAGAGGGCGTTCATGGAATTCAGATCAGAGAGTCTCGAGCGAAAAAGAGAAAACGGAGCCCGAGCCTGGTGAGATATTGGGCAAAACGTGCGCCTCCATTCTGTACCTACTGAGGGAACAGGAAGCGAATGACACTGACATCGCAAGGGCAAGATATTGATGAAGAAGGAGCAGCAGATGTGAGATGAGTTATCTGCACAAGGTCCTAGGTTAACTACAGCAGTTCAGGGACAGGGTTGATGGGAAAGGATCCGTCATTCCGTTACACCGTAGGGTGTAGCACAATTTGAGGCAAGACGCTCAGATGGCGCAGGGACGATCACTGAGCGAGACATAGCTACGGTACAACAAGGCATCAAATTTAGGAAACAACGAGCTTGTCTTTGCCTAGTACTTTAATCTAGCAGGACTGGAGCAAATGTCGATGCTTTCCTTTCACCAACAGTCCTCGTCAAGGTCGGCGTCCTCAATTACCTTACCAGCAGCTGCAATGCCAAATTGCCCGTCATGAATTCCATCCCTGATCACTCTCGGGTCTAGTCCTCTCTTGGCGAGCACCAACGTCCAAGTATCGAGAAACGTTTGCCCATTGTTCCAAAACCACTCCTCGCCCAAGCCTGTAACATACGTCTCAACCTGTTGCTTGTTGCTCGCATGCTCATGCAAATACATGATTTGCGCTGGGTTGAGTTTCATCATCGACTGAATCACGTAGTACTGTGCAACATCATCACCCCAACCTGCCATTTCAAGTTTGCGGCGCTGTGCTATCGGCAGGTCTTGGTGACGTTGTTGACGTTCATGGTTGAGTGCTTCTTCGCGATAGTTGTGAAAAAGTGAGGCCGTGAAAACGGAAGCAGTGTGACGGTCTGGAGGCCACGAATTCCAGGAGGAATGGTGGTATTGATGCTGATGGTGAGTATAGCGAACATCTGAGAAGTCGCAAAGATCGTTGAAATGGAATTGCGATACTCCGTCAGTAGGACATAGGTCGGCGGAGATAAGATCTTCAAGGACCAGGCGCATATCTTCAAGCTCGAGGAGTTCGCCTGTTTGCTCGTTAACAATTAAGCCACAAGCCGGGTAACACCAGCTTACCAGTTGTCCAACTCCTCAATAACTGTGCTCGTTCTTCCACGAGGTGTGGCAGCAATCGCTGAGCCCGCACGCATGATCGATTCTGAAAAGCCTCGCAGTATAACCAATACCTATATACAGCTCTCCTGAGAAAATAACATTCGTGTGAAGTCAAACTCCTCCTGTTCAAGAAGTCGGTCTGCCACCGCCTGCTCGGATAGATCTCTTCGATTTTCTTTGCCACGGATCCGATCTTGATCATCTGCCGTAGAAGTGCATACGATGGTTGAGGTTCGCGTTTGGTATGCACAGCTTGAGATGTGTTGTATGTAACCAATTGAGCAATGTCCTCGATTGGCCCAAACTCACGCTCAGCGGCGGTAAATAGAGTGGGTAGTTTCTGTGAGTGTCGAAGAAGGAAATTGAGACGGCGGCAGGTGATTGAGAGGTTGATTACATCAGAAATCGTAGAGAGACTGTTGTAGATGTGGTGAATAAGCTCTGGAGCAAGGTCCGTGAGAGACATTACTATGAAATAGTTAGTACTGTGAAACCAGTGCCAAGTTCTCGTCGCTTACTGCAGATATATAGTTGATTATCGATTTTATAATGCTGTTTAAATCAAAGTCCCGGGCAGCTACAAGTGCCGCCTGGGTAGGGGGTGTTGGAATCACAGATCGCACACCCCAGCACTGGGGCTATCATTGGAAAAAACATGTTGTTGAGAATATTGAACGCTCGTTGCCATACCGGTCAAGCGAGCAAGCTTAGGCGGCATAATGACCACCTCTCGTCGTTGCTCGAATATAAGTTGCCAGAATGTTGACGATGTAAAGAGAAGTCAGAACAAGCGGTCAGAGATGATTGTACTTCTACGGTCGGAGACAGAGGCACACTGCGCATTCGCTCGGTCAACAATCAAACAGCTATACGGAGTACTACCTAGGTACTGACCGTGATCTGCACCACAAGTCACTGCCTCTCGTCGGTCTTAAGAATAGATAGCTCATCAACGACCATATAGGCACAATCATAGACCAGCGCTAAACAATCCATCTGTCGCACTTCCTCTTCCACTCTACTCGACTTCGTTCGCGTATCGAGGATCGCGACCACCAAATCGATATGATCATGAAACTTGACATATACTTACAGTAGTATGATGGCAGCCACTACTTCCCACAACCTGGGGTCCACGTCTTTGTTGAAGTTGTTCTGTATCCTGGTACCGCCTAGTTCCCAGGCTGAAGCTGCTCGTTATTGCTTTTCGTATGAATTGGTCTATATTGCCATGCTAAAGGCATATGTACAGAGGGTTGGGCTTGGTGCAATATTCTATAGCAGTCCTTGAAATTCATACTTGGATGAGGTTCGGGCGAGTATACTAACCCAGCCAGGGATCAGTGAAGCAGAAGACGTATAACTCAATATTGGCGTAAGCAGATGCACGAATGCCTCTTATTGCCTCCATCTTACCAGATCTCTATTATTCTCTACACAGGCAAACAGAGCAGACCAGGACTTGTTGTATCCTCGTCCAGGATCAAAGATAGGAGATGACGGTCGTGATCTCGAGCAAGGCTTGTGATAACGACTAGGGGCTGAAGACTTAAGTCTGTGCTTTTGATGCAAGTTTCTGTAAGCTGTTTACACCGTTATTCAGTACGGAAGACTTTATACCAACTTTGGCTTGGGCGCAGACACGATAACAAAATTGAGTTGTGATGTTGATGGTACTGTGTAGAGAACATATTCTCTCCTCATCTCACGATCGAGGACGATGATCACGAACACCCGAAAGAACATGCCAATGTCGCTTGAGGCCGATTCAATAGCCTCGGGCTAACGTTGCAAAATCAAGATGTTGTAAAAGCGATCAAGTCTGCTTGATACCTCTAAAAGGCACTGACAGACGACCGAGCTTATCTGCGGCATCACTGAAAAAGTCGGAAACGCTACCAGCTCACTTTAAGCAACGAGACCGGACACGGTCGTGTGTCACATCCCAACAACGACTCGCTAGCCGACGATTCAGCTCATCTTTCTATGTCTCTGCCTCAGGAGGCTGACCCTCCTGAGCTAAAGATCTGATCTTCTGTAGGAAATGCTTTTGCAGGTCAACAAATCTGCATGGAAGCGAATTTCATCTGGAACTCGGCAGCTCAGAGCTTCAGTGACATTGTAAGCTATTGGACATGAGCGCCTACACGCAGAGACCGTAACACCAGAGTAAGGCTTTGGTCATTTAGGTATGTTGTGGTTTTCAATGTCCTCAGCGAGGATAGTGCTCGGACATACCTATCTGTGCACATTCGGGAACGCAGTAGTCGTAAGAAACACATGCGTGTGGAGTGGTATAGGTCAGGTGCTGAATGGCCAGATCCATAGGCACATTATGACAATGTATGGCTTCCACTGAAGGAGTATTGAAATCATGATTCATTCCGCTTTATGATGTGATCTCCATAGCATCTCCATGACCATTGGTATATGAGAAATTAACTGAACCATTTTCACCGATGAAATTCTTTTCAAACTCAGCAACAAACTTTGCAGATCTGGCCGGATCGTAGAATAGTCGAAAACTTCTCTGGACATCATCAATGCTGATTTCCTTCGCTTTCCGCTTTTGGCTGAGTAGAGTGGAAGTTGTGATGAGGTTGCTTGCATACCTGAGACCTGCCTCCTGTCCAATCTTGGTGAGGAGTGCAAGTGCGTCTGCCGACAAATCGACCTCTTCTTCTTGTGCTCGAATGGCAACGATTCGTGAAATATCTTCCCCTGAGTATGGCTGTGTACTGATAATAACGACCCGATCCAAGAAATCCAAGGGCAGGCCGTGAGGCGATCGATAGTCTGTACCTCGAATCCTTGCGTTGCCTCTGTTACTTGCCATAATAACGATAGGTGCTAGCTCCGCTTCCAAGGCTCGATTGATGTATGAAAAGCATTCGATATCCAGCATATGTACTTCATCGATGAAGAGTACACCTGGCACGATTTCTGCCTTGCCCTCCTCTTTCCACTCACCAACCTTTGTGTTAATCTGGTCCCGAACTTCGCTACGAATCTCACCTGTGTCCCCCGAAAACAATGCCAAAAACCCCTGTGTTCTCGAGTTTATGACATCTATCTCATGTAGACTAACAGTGTGTACAACTTCCTTCCTGACTTGCAGCTCGCCTTCCGGACATTGTACGAATTTTGTATCTGCGCCCATGGCGTCGTAGTCCCTCGAGCGTGTATAAGATCGACCGAGTTTAGTGATTTTGCCAGAAGACTTGTCGATTGAGATGACGTCGCCTGCTATGACCTTCTCTTTTGTCATTGAATCTATCATTTTTGTGCCCATGTCGTACACAGTCTCCATGTCGGTGGTTTTGATTGTGAGTTTTCCCTGCTTATTTCCTCCCGACACACTTCTGTCGATCTGGATTTCAACGACCTCACCTTCGATGATCTCGCTTTCCTCTTTGATGCGAACACCAATTGACTTCCGGAAAGCCTGGGTAAGGGCTTCGGTTTTTGACATCTCGAGAGAGAAGATTTCGGAAGAGGCTAGCATTGTGAAGGGAACGTCCGGACCAAGTGACTGAGCCATTCCCATTGCGATGGCTGTCTTACCAGTACTTGGAGGACCCGATATCAACACTGCTCTTCCTGCGATTTTTCCTTCCTTCACCATTTGCAATATGACTGCAGCAGCTTTTCGTGCTTTTTGCTGGCCGACAAGGCCCTGACCTTGGGTTCTGACATCAAGGGTTGCGGCATCGACCCCAAGGCCTCGAATATGAGAGTGCGCAGCAATAAGGTTAAGGCCTCTGACCTCTTTGCTCTCGGAGATAGTGGTGATGTTCTGAGTGCTGCGTTAGCGCCTTTCTTTTGTATCTGTAGACTTTTGGTACCGTTGCCATCTCGCTTTCTGCTTTTGATATGAGCTTGTCGCAATGCG
>Ga0068618_1000230_pt1 | contig 14271 bp, 19 predicted proteins | sample InSIn2SAF170_2_FD_77423 | JGI IMG/M metagenome (GOLD analysis project Ga0068618, IMG submission 77423) | Clean room microbial communities from NASA Spacecraft Assembly Facility at Jet Propulsion Laboratory, Pasadena, California, USA -... ...
GAAAGACAAAAAGTATATCACATTACAATGATATAAATGAGTTAATTCTAAGTATTTATGCATGTTCGTTCAGTTTTTTATCGACTCACTACAAAAGTACTATCTTCGATTGGACGGATAATATCAGTACGTCGTCACGGAGAGGTGGGGGAACTGCTGGTTGAGTATGCCGACATCGGATTGTGTTAAGATTATATCACTACTAGAACGTGACGAGAGAAACTGTCAAGCGCGCGATTGCACTTGCGCATTTGCTTGCGTAATTGCTAAGAGTTTCATTCCCCAAACCCGCACGTTCAGCGATCATTGTATTCTAATCACAAATTAAGTTTGTCAGATTGTTGGCAGTGAAAAGGTGAGGAGGAGAGTGCGCATGCGCAGAAGCAAGCTTTGGGTAATTGGCTGAGCAATGACAAACGATGTGAAGACAGCTATGGACAAAAGTTCCTTGGATCAAAGTTAATAAGGCGCTTTATGACCATGATTGGCGATGACAGCAGCGCAACGCGTAGGCATGCTGTGCGCGAGACTTGTGAGTAAATCCTTGTCCAATGCTTCCCATTCCTCCTTCAATACACGTTCAATTTCATCCGTTGTTCGAGCTAGCCGCTTTTCGATGCGTCCTTTGAGAATTCCCCACAGATTCTCGATCGGATTGAGATCGGGTGAATACGGTGGGAAGTCGAGGAGGTCGACGCCGTGATTGTGAAACCATCGACGTGAGATATCAGCTTTGTGTTGAGGCGCGTTATCCTGTTGAAACCACCAATGCTCCTGCGGGTAAAAATGAAGCGCCGTCTGCAGGAGGTTGTGTTGGAGAATATCCACGTAGCGCTTTGCATTGAACTCACCAACGAAGATCTCTGCTTGACCCACACCACGTGCGCAGAAGCATCCCCATAGAGATACACGCTCGGAATGAGGAACACGCTCCACCATGTAATCCGGATCGAACGCTGCACCGACAGGACGCTGCACCCATACTCGACTGCGACCGTACACTTCGATGTGCGTCTCATCGCTGAAGATAACGCGGTCCCAATCAACAGTAGTCCAATTAGAATAACCTTCAGCAAATGAGAGGCGCCGCTGAATATCGCGTGCATCGTAGACATACTCCGTTCGACCAATCCTTCCGAGCAATCCAACCTCATCGAGGCGACGACGGATGGTGCGCGCAGAGCAGTCGAGCTGTAGTTCCTTCTTGATCTCTTTGGGGACTGTGCTTCTTCTCTTCAGCGAATTCCTCCATCGCAACATCAGTCTCGTCATCGGTGCAGCGAGGACGACCGCTTCGATCGCCGTCCTCCAGCGAGCGATTCTCTTCCCATCGCTTGAGCCAGAGTGATACAGTGTTCTCGCTGCAATGCAACTCCTGCGCGATGTCCCGTCCCGTCCATCCAATTCCATGGAGAGTGACGATGGCCGCACGCTCGACTGTCGTCAGCTGGTCGATGCATCCTGCAGGACGACTGAACATGGAGAGAGATGAGGAAGGAGAGGGAGATGGAGATGGTGGCAGTGGTGGATACTGCTTGAGCTGCTCTTGCTCCCAGATGCATTGAGTACAGGCAGACCCATGCTTATACCGCACTTCCTTGAATTTGTTGCAGCGAGTACAGAAAAACTGTCGGACAATCGACAACATGCAAGGAACATCACGTAGCGACAGACAAGACGTTAGCATATAAAGTTAGCAAAGCTGCTGATACACGATTCTCCATTCTTTCATCTTCTTTAGTGCATAACTGACTGTTGTAGGCATCTCGATCGGCGACGAGGCAATGTAGGGAGAAGTCACATTTCTGTTAATAGAAACACAACAACGGCAAGTGTCAGCAATCAGAGTGCATGATAATATGCACCAGACATATGTGCTCACACATGCAGACACTCATCATTGAAAGTGCAGAGGTTCGCACGATGCACGACGAAAAGTGAGTGAAAATCTGATCTGCTGACTGCGAAAACGCGACAATTTGAATCTCATCAAGCAATTGCAGCATGGCAGTTAAAATAATATCACATGCATTAATTAATATTAGTAATCGAATGATACATCATTCATGAGTTATTGATAAAACGTTAGCAAGAACCAGCATCATAAGCTCCGCCTAAATCCAAGGGACTTTTGTCCATAGCTGGAGTAGAAAACTTAGATGTGTATGAAAAATGTTTAAAAATGACTGACAAAAGTATGTGTTACTCTGTTCGATAAACTAGAAAAAATAACAGGAGAATTTAATCAGCTACGTTCTTAAACTTCATTATTCTTTCAACACTGTTGATTATGCATCATGTTGTTCATCTTGTAAGCTTGTAGGTTGAGGATATCCATTCGGACGAGTCTTTCCTCCTCCATTCTTGCCTTTGCCTAAACCAGTCGCCTGCGGTGAGGTGGACGATGCGGCTGCCTGAAGTGAGGCATATGGATTGTATGATGATGAAGATGCAGGTTGAGTCGGTGGTTCATCATCCTCTGTCTCATCACCATTACCATTATCGTTCTCACCCATGGCAGATTTGAGTACATCCTCACAGTAGACATAAGAATACGCAAGCATCTTCGCTGGTGGTAATTCACTCGGATTGATATCACTCTGAGGCTGTTCAGGTTCGTGTTCGTGTTCATGCACATGATGATGATCCGTCGATTCATTCAGTTGACCCTGATCTGTGGAGTGATTGACATCATGCATCTCCTCGCTGCCTGGATGTTGTCTCGCCTTGATTCTCCTACACGCCGCACAGCAGCAAATGCCACGACATGCGGGACACACGAACTCGGAGTTATGTGCCGAACGTTTCGCTGGTGCGCGTTCACTGTAGAATTTGGTAAGACAGTTGCCACAGTACTTCTTTCGGCAGGAATGCTGTGCTGAGGAGGTAGCGGTTGCGGCAACCTTGCGATCAGCACCTTTCTTCCACATGTTACAACAGTAGACAAGATCGACAATCAGACGACGAGATTTACACTGATGACATGAGGAGCCTGATCCATTGCTAAGATTCGGTGCTGATGATTCCAGTTCTGGTGACGTTGTTGAGTCTTCATATGCAACTTCTTGTGGCGGAGGTTTAGGTTTCCCACCTCGTGGCTCTTTCTTCGAATGTGCCTTCGTTTTCTTCGGTGTGACAGCTGATTTTGTGTGTTTAGGACTGTGTGATGCATGCGAGTGTGAGGAGTCGTATTCACTTTCGTGTGCTGATGGCACATCGACCATTGACATCGAATGCTGTGATGGAGGTAGTGATCCAACCATCGCAGGTGATGTCAGCGAGTAGCCACCAGTGCCACCGAAGTGAGGTGTATTCTTATGCGCCATTCCGTTCATCATCGGTGTCTGATTGTAATAGGTGTGATGTGGCGCAGGTGAGGGAGAAGTTGAATGATATGGACTACTCGAGTGCGATTCATAATCTGTGCGTGCACGCTTGCCAGTAGATCGTGGCATCGCAGGATCTTCGAGTTTCATCGAAGGTGAGACACTGCGATCATCATTCATAGCAGAGCCGGAGTGATGCAGTGATCGAAGTTTACCAAGTATGGATAGATTCGGTGAGGAAGGTACAGGTACGCTGTTCATTGCAGGTGAGTATGGAACGACGTTATTTCGTCGATTATTCGATGCAGCTGCAGATGACATGTCCATCGGTTGATGATGAAGCTGATTGTACGCAGAGGGCTGCTGTGAATTTCCTGCAGGTGAGAACATGGTGAATGATGGTGAGCGGCGTGATGCTGATAGTAGAGGTGCATGTTGTGGTGTGAATCGTGGCGAGCGACGAATGATACTCTCACCTTCCCAATTCGCGAATATCTGTGATCCACCGAGTAGCATGTGTGATTGATTGAGACTCAATCCACCTTCATTCGTGCGTGTTGATGATGTCAGATTCGGTGTCATTCCGAGTAAGGAAGGTGATGGTAGTGAGAACATATTCGGTGATTGAGTCTGAAGTGCATTCAGACTAGGACTCGGTGAGCCGAATGCGGATGATTGAAATGGCGATTGACTGCGAGGTGAACGACGCTGCGGCTGCATGAAGGGTGATGTCGAAGGTGATGTGTAAGACGATGATTGCAGCGACTGTGATGTATGCTGTAATGAGGAATGCGGGATCCCATGAGGCGGTCGTGATCCAATCGTGGGTGATGTCGAAGTCGCTCTCAGTAGATGTGCTGCCGTCATATGCTTGCTTTCCACCTCACCACCCAATGCAGGCAGGCCGAAACTCCCCGGTGCGAGACTGCCTCGTCTCGATCTCGAAGCGCCACTGCCAGGTGCACCCATTGCTGCACGATTGAGAGATTTCATGAACCCCATTGCATTGATTGGTGCAGTGAGAGGAGAGTGTGTGATTGAGGACGGATGAGCGAACTCACTCGGTGGAGAGGCGGATGCTGATGCTGATGTTAAAGGGGCAGGCGGTGATGCTGATGCTGATGTTGTTGATGATGGTACTACTGACACTGGTGCCGGTGTCTGAGGTGGAGGCGGCTGACTATTATTATGTTGAAGTGAATGAAATGCAGGTGATGCAAACATCGAATCTACAGCACTCGTTCTCGGTGTCGATTTCGTCGCACTCTGCGTCATGCTGTGGAAGTGTGGTGTCTGCATGACGGTGGTGATGATGATGCTGATGCAACTTCGATGAGGTGAAGATCAGTGAAGAGCAGTTGCAGAGCACAGATCGATTCAAATTTGAATTAATCAATTTGACTCGTTGTCCGCTCACTTGTATTATCGACTCCTGACGAGTAAAAGAATCAGGTGAGATATAATGATGAGCACCATACACAACTCACATCAATACGAGAAGTGCACTCACAACAACAACAACAACAACTGCGTCAACAACAGACTGCAAACGGCAAGGATGAAACAACTGCTCAGATTGATGAACAGAGTTCATTCGAGGCGAATCGAGTGCAGATCAGTGGTGTACTCAGATCATGCAATTGACAACTCAATGGAATCACACAAGCAACTTACTCGACTCGAAGAACGAGCTGAAATTTAAAAAAATCGAGTTCGTCTTTCAAAGTGACTAAGATGAAATCGAGACGAATTCGAAATTCAACGATATCACGATGACCTGATGCTTGCTCCTCTCTCATGTTGCCGAATCAATCCATACCACTGATAATTCAGGCATCTCAAAATATGAATTGAATCCTGAACTTATCTGTATAACCATCTCGAAACAATTTTACAAACAAAATTTTGCCAACAATTTGCTCAATTCGTTCGTTACGCTCACTTTCGCTTTCCTTGTCACTTTCCCATTCGCATGATTTACTTGAATAAGTTTAATAGATCTTGTAATCGTTCCGCCTGTTGATCCTCGCGTGATTTCGAAGCACGAGTTAGTGCAGTTGTCGTCATCTGTCTCTTCGTATCCTGTAATTCCATGATCTTCTCTTCAACAGAATCCTTACATACAAATCTCACCACCTCACATTCCTTCAATTGACCGAGACGATGAATACGATCGACAGCCTGATCCTCAACTGCAGGTGCCCACCACGGATCCATCATGAACACGTGATTCGCTGATGTGAGATTCAATCCGACACCACCGGCCTTGAGTGAGATGAGAAATACCTTGACTTCATCATCATCCTCGAATGCTTTCAATGCCTTCGCACGATTCGCTGAATTCATCTGACCATCGAGACGAACATGACGCACTGATGCTTGATTCAGACAGGTCTGAAGAATGTTGAGGAAGGAAGTCCACTGTGAGAACACGACTGCTTTATCACCGGCATTCAAGACGAGTTGTAACTCCTCGAGTAAGGCGAGCAACTTCGGTGAGAGGGTGACGTGACCTTTCGCATGAAGAATCGCTGCCTGCTGTTGCTCTTGCTCGAGTCGGAGTAGCTCCTTATGATGCATCGATACAATGAGTGCCTTATCGAGTTGCTGACGGCACTGTGGACAGTAGAGAGTCGGATCGGGAGGTGGAGTTGGCTGACCTGGTTGTTGAAACTGCTGAAAGTAAATTGCATTGTAGTAGGCTGGATTCGCTGTATACGTATCCATACATGACTTACACATATAGTGTGCACAACCAGTGATCACAGGATCATCGACTACCTTATGACAGATTCCACACTCATCTGACATACCATCTTCGAGCAGATTACAGAGACGAAGAATCTCTGCTTTCTTATCTTCAGTCGCTGCGAGATCACTGAACCCACGTGCATGATAGTGTTGAGGCACGAGCATCGAGTGATTACACGCCTGACGCATACGTAAGAGAATTTCAAGTACGTAGGCATAGTGTGATAGTACACTACCATCACGTACGAGCTTATTAAACTGCTTACGACCACTTTCAGCGAGTGTATCATACAGTGCCTTCTCCTTCCCATCCAATTGAATGAGACGTGTTCGTTGACGTTTCTCTGGTAGTGTCAAAATTCGCTTGCCATTGATCTCCTCATTCTTACGACGACGAAGACAGATGGATGACATGATCTGTTGTAAGCGACTCATACCACGAGGATCTTTACCTTTCATTGGTCGCAACACAATTCGTTGCCACATAGTGTATGATGTGAATGGAGGCACCTTGATAAAGTTGAGTAGTGAGAATGCATCATCGACCTTGTTGACAAGAGGAGTACCTGTCAATGCCCATCGTCGCTCACCTCTCAATGCACGCGCAGCACGACTCTGCAAAGTCAGACGCTCACGGATGACGTGTGCTTCGTCCAGAATGATACGAAAGAAATCGATCTCGAATAGTGGTGCACGACGTGGTTCAGAACTCTCAGGATCATCACTCGCATTAAATGCTGCGGCTGCTGCTGCACTCGCTGCCGCCTGTCGTTCATCTATTTTCTTCTTGTCTTTGCGTTTCTTCTTCTTCGTCTTCTTCTTGAGTGCAGCAAATCGATCTTCCTCATCTGAATCCGTATCACTTGCATCCTCAATTCCGAGTGCTGCACATGAGATATCATACTCCTGTGATAGAATATTATATGTCGTAATCAAGATATCATACTGTCTCAATTGACTGACATCACGAAGACGATTCGGTCCATGATAAGTGTAATATGTTAACATCTGATTGGGATTGAAGTGATGCAGAATCTGTTGCTCCCAGTTGGTAATAACAGCGAGTGGACATACGATGAGTGTCGGCGCAGTACGACGAGGATTGAGTGTCTTCGATTTGAGTGAGAGTGTAATCTTACCACTATTCGTTGCATTACCATCAGCACCGACATTCTGTTTCAGTGAGGCAGCAACGAGGGCCAGAACTTGAAGTGTTTTACCGAGACCCTGGAATAGTTTGAATAAAAATGAAAAAGATAAGAGCAAGAGAAATGAGTATGTCGTACACAGCAGATGAGCAGACTATCTATTCTGAATGATGCACATAGTTCAGATATCGTACCATTTCATCAGCAAGTAAACCACCTCGTGCTAATTCTGGTGGCTCAGCTTGCACTTCTTTCGTGAGTTTATTCACGAAGCTCACTTGTCCATTCGCATCCACATGTTTCGACCATCCCATCATGAGATCGGATTTACCTTCCACATTCATTGTTCGTCGCTCCTCATGCTGAATCATCCATGCGAGACCTTGTCGCTGATAAGGATGAAGATCGGTTCGCAAACATGCTGGTGTCTCAGCGAGTGGCATGGTTGCAAGATCGATCTCATTACCGAAGAGACTATCAAGATCACTCTCGATCTCACGCACACTCAGACTTGTTCCTTGTGGCGGTTGACCCTGTACAGTCTGACCAAACTCATTCACGTATGAAGGTCCATTGCCAGCTGCTGCTGCATTATTATTGTGCTGTGAGAGAAAATTCTCAAGTCCATTGCTTGGTGCTGCCTGCTTCTTGACGACAGGATCGTGTAATGATAGATACTGCACCATAGCAAATTTTCTCAGATGTTTCTCAACTGCTTTACGATCAGTCGATCGTCCATAGAGATCGACTCGTAATCCCATCTCCTCACCCGTCAGTGTACCAACTTTCGCTTCAATTCTCACCAACTTCTCATCAATCAATGGTGCGAGTGCAGCAGCAACATCTTTCGATAGTACACCACAAGGTTGTGCAATGATATTATCCACACGAATTGCATTTGCATCTGCACCAGCCTTCATACGTGTGAGTGTCACTAATTCACGTACAGCAGCACGACCAGGACATATTTTCATTCCATAAACCATGCATAATACAGTACCAAATTTATTGTCACTCGCTTGATCCTCATCACTATCACCACGCAGATCAACTGTCTTATTCGGTCCGGCTGCTGACTCACTTTTCACATTCACTTGACCTAATCCACCTGCCGGCTGTTCCATATTCAATCGAATCTGACCAACATTGAATTGAGAGGGAGGAAGTGCAGGAGATTTGAATAGTGAGGAAGTGATGGATTGACGTGAATTCGAATTTGAATATATGCTCGAGGCGGGAGGTGATGCAAATGAATTTTCAAATGGTGCGAATGGATTGATTGATTCCTCGGCTGTCAGATCGATGATCGCCGCTTCGTCGTGAGGATCCAATGAGTTCGAGCCAAACATGGAAGTGGACGATTCGAGAGTTGGCATGTCATTGAGATCATCAACATCAAGGAGGATGCGTTCAGAAGAGGCGATGCGTGGAAGGGAACTCGATGCGGATGATGAGGATGCTGCTGCAGCGGTAGTGCCATTATGTGCATGATTGTGTGATGCAGGTGCTTCATACTCCTCATCACTCTCATCCTCTTCTTCCTCACTTTCTTCCTCTTCCTCACTCTCCTCCTCCTCATCCAATTGTGATTGCGAATTGGCTGCAGATGCTGCGATTGAAGTAGCTGCCATATCATTTGTCGCTGTTGAGGCTGGATGTATGATTGATCGTCTCTGTTTCTTGCGATGTGGCTCACCATCATCCTCGCCCACAGTCGTGTCATCGTCATCGTACATGGGATCGTCCTCCTCCTCATCGCGAGGTCGAGTCGTGCGAGATTTGGTCGAATGAGAAGATGTGGACGATGAGCTACCATTCGATGCCTGTGGACCGAATGGAGACATGAGCGCAGGTCCAGGTAGGCGCGAGTGAGGTTGTGGAGAGAGGAAGGAGGTGTGAAATGAGGATGCGGATGAAGAGGAAGCAGAATCATTCGAATCGAGATTCATATCAGGCACGACATGATCGCTGATGGGAGCGCTGCCGAGACTCGGTGATCCGAGTATCATCTCATTGCCACGCTGAGGAACGGAGAGATGGTTTGATGTGCCAGTGTGAAGCGGTGATGAGTGAGGTAGATCAGATGAGAGGAGTGATGGATCGAGTGCTGCGGCCACAGCAGAATCATCGATTAATTCCTGATCTTGCGTACCGTCATCGACCATCATCAGTGCTGATGAATCGACATCAATATCATCACTCGCACTCACATCGAACAGATTGAATTGACTCGAGGAGGAGGAATCGGCAGGATCGATTGAGGACGAAGCAGCAGCAGCAGCAGGAGGAATGGGAGATGAGGAGGCAGAGGCGAGAATTGTTTGTGGTTGCGAGGATTCATTGCTCTGATCTGCAGCGCTGGTGTCAGACGAGCCAACAGACGTCGAGGCACTCATGGGAGGCAGAAGAGTACAGGAAGGATTCGATCTCTGTACAATGAAGGAGGTGAAGAGCGGATGAAGTTGTGGCGAATTGATTGAGCTCGATTTTTGAAAAAATTATTTGCTTTGAGAGTTTGAAGGATTTTATTGCAATGATCAAAGGAACTAAATCTGATATTTTGCTTGCATCCAAATAAACTAGATCTATAATGCTTTTATACTAAATACCAGCTTCACATGTATTCTCCATCATGCTAATACAGAGACCATCTCAAATTAATTGAGACTGTCGAAAGTTTTTCCAGCGCAATAACAGTGCCACGCAGTGAGTGATTGTGAGCGATTGTGGGTGAGTCAGTAGTGAAGGCAACAATGGATTGAATCACACTGTAAGTTGTTCTTATTCTCAATTCTCACAGTCATTCTCATGGATTCTCTTCGTTCGTGATGTGTTGTATTCTCTCCAGTATCTCCGTTGGTGTCGATGCTAGTCATTCATCTGATTGGCGTTATAATATTGCAATAATTTGAGCAAATCTATATTTATCATTGAAATATTTGAAAGATGAGCATAACAACAACAGGCGCTGATAATACTGACACTCAATCACAGGTAGATGAAACAAACCCAACAACGAGCAACTCATCATCATCATCATCATCATCATCATCAGCCCCAACAGCAGCCTCACTGAACGATCAACTCACGCCATTACAGAATACCTGGTGTTTCTATTTCGATGATGGAAATTTCCGCCACTCCCAATCCTCCTCCTCATCACAATCCTCCTCCTCCTCTACTTCCTCCTCATCCGACTTCCTTCGTCATCTCGTTCGCCTGGGCGATTTCAACAGCATCCAGTCCTTCTGGTCGTACTTCAACTCCGTGCACACCAACATCCACCGTATCTGCCACCACGGTCGCTTCAACTTACGACTATTCAAGCTTGGGATAGAGCCGATATGGGAGTCGATGCCGAGAGGCGGCAAGTGGGTGATCAAAGCTACGCCGAGCAGCGATGTCAAGAAGACGCATGAGATATGGCTCGAGTTGGTCATGGCCTGTGTGGGGGAGCAGTTACCACTAGCGCAGACGATCGTGGGATGTGTGCTGCAGTGCAAACCGAGCAGAAACGAAGTGCAGCTGTGGGTGGAACATCCTCCCTATCAATCACCTAACGAATCAGCTGCGAGTCAGGCGAATCAGCATGCGACACCGGAAGCGCAGTCAGCAGCACATCAGCTCGCGCTGGTGAATCAGCAAGCACACGACTTGAAATTGAAATCACTCGCGCATGCGATGCGACGCATCCTCCGCCTCTCCGACTCGATCCGCATGTCCTACATCCCGCATTCCTACGAGGCTGAGAAGCAGCGCTCCTCCTTGAACGATCCTCATGCGCGAGATCGAGCACGCGAGGAGAGGCGGCATGTGCGCGACGTGAACTCGCGCGCAGCGAAGTGCCCAACGTGGCCCATTCGACCGCCGGAGAAGGAGGAGGAGAAGCAGGAGAAGCTGAGTGTGAGCGATGAGAAGGAGATGAACTCGGCGTCGAGACCATCATCAGCGAGGGTGGAGAGGAAGGAGAGGAAGGAGAGAGATAGAGATAGAGATAGGGATCGTGATCGTGCGCATAAACCCGATCGTCTCGATCGTTCCGATCGTCATCGTCATGCCCAGCCCTCATCAACATCCCTCCCTCGTGGTTCTCGCTCCAAAGATCCTTCCTCATCCTCACCTTCCTCTTCCTCCTCCTCCGCAGCGAGTAATGCACGCTTACTAGCAGCAATGTCACTCTCAGCGAATCCTCTACCTGATGATGAGGAGGAGAATTCGACCACAGCCAATAATCACGATAGTAATAGTGTGAGTGAGATGTTCCTGCGTCCTCAACCTGTCGATGAGGTTCATCCTGCACCGCAAACGCCGGCGAATGCGGCTGCATCCGCATCAACGACAGGCGGAGGAGTTATGCATATGCAGATGCTGTCACCTCTGCCTCTTCCGTTATCTCTCCCTCTGAAACCACAGCAGAATATATCCGCATCATCATCAGCATCAATCACATCTCCTCAGCCGACATCGAGTCCAACAACGAATTTCCATCGACTTCTCATCTCGAAAGATCCTTCACATCAAGATTTACTCGCTGCTGCTGGAGGTGGGGATGATGATGAGCATTTACATATGAACATGCACTTGCATCAGCATGAAGGTATGATGGCGAGCCCGAGCACCATGGCCTCACCGTTAGCTAGTCTGTTAGGATTGAGTGCGATGAGTATGAATAATAATTCTAATATGCTCGCGCAATCCTATCAACAGCAACAACATCACTACAATCCTTCACATTCCAACTTCCAATCTCACTCCACCCACGCATCTCACTCCTCGCACATCCATTCCAACGGTACATCCTCGCTCGGCGGTTCCTCCCAGACTCATCCAGCATCAGCACTACCGTTCGTTCCTAATCCGATGGTTCCGCTACCGACAGCATCTCTTGCACTGTATCCGAATGCTGCGAATAATAACAAAGCGGCGAACGTGGTTAGCCCACCTCCAGGATTCGTGAACAACAATAATAGCAACACCAACAGTAGTTCTAATTCAGCCTCCAACAGTCAGCTGCCCTCTCCTCCTCGTCCGCAGCCTCACTCTATTGTGGGAGGAGTGCACATTCATACTCCGCACGCAGCTCCGGGATCATCAGGACAGCAGAATCAAGTGCGGGCGATATCAGGGAATAATAATGCTAGTGGGAATCTATCCTCATTACCATCACACCCTCAAGCTATGACGAGAGCAGAAAGGAAACAGGCACTCGAATGGCTCGGTAGAGTTCAAGCGAAGCAGGTGCAAGCGAAGAGCATGCCGATGCTATCAATGGCATCGAATCAGCAGCAACAGCAGCAGCAGATGAATGTCGTCATGCATGCACAGCAGATGCAGCAGGCACAGCAGCAACAAGCATTGGATGTCACGCGTATCATCCTAGCGCAAGCACAGATGATGAACGCCAAGATGCAACAACAACAGCAACAACAGTATCCGCAACAGACATTCCAGCAACTACAACAACTACAATATCAACAGCAGCAGCAACATCAAGGTCAATTTCTGCAGAGTCGAAACATGAACCAACAACCTCAACAGCAACAACCACATCAACAACCGCAGCAATTGACTCTGACTCCTTCTCAAGCCCAACAACAGCAGCAGCAACATCAGCAACAATACATTCCCTCACCTCCATCTGCATCGAATAAGACACCTCAAAATCATCCTCACCCGCCTCTTCCTCACGCACAACAATCTCATCAGACTCAGGGTCAGACACCATCACATTCACATTCCCAACCACAACAGCCTCAAGCTTCACCTTCCTCTTCGCACTCTTCCCAGCCTCAACCAGGCTCGACGCCCTCCACGACCCACTCGTCCTCGCACCCATCACAAGTGTCTTCCTCCTCCCAATCCCCGAATGATTCCCCCAGCAGCAGCGAGCCGAGCAGCGCATTCTTCACATCCCTGCCCGCGCCGCACGCGCCACTCGTCGGACCGAACCCCGCACCGGAGCTGGTCGTCGTGCCGTTTGCTGATGGCGGTGGCGAAGCGGGCGCAGGAGCGGGAGACGGCAGTTCTCCAACAGCGACGCAGATCTATGCTGCTGGAGTACTCCCGGCGTTGAAGCTCACGGAGGCGGCTGCCACCGTATTGCAGATGCAGCAGCAGCAGCACAAGGGAGGAGGTGATGGATCGTTGACCGCGCCGCTGGAGTCTCCCTCGGCAGCGAATAGTAATAATAATCTCAATGCGAATCGCGATCGTCCTCGCAGTCGCTCGCTGTTCTGGAACGGTGGCGGTGGAATAGCCGGCATGAACAGCAAAGCGCTCTTACTAGCAGCACAGCCTCTCTCCGCCTCGCACTCGCTCACCAAGCCTTCGCCGAACAAAACCTCCACCGGCCTCGTCTCCCCTTTGCTAACCGCCTTCGCCGAGGTGAATGATGAAGCGATCAGACAGGCTGCGAGGCGGAACTCGTTAGCGGTGGCGGCCGGGTGCTATGGCAGTGTTGGAGATAGTCTCGAAGCCAGCCCGGTCATGACGCCCGCTGGTGGCAGCCTACCGCTGCTGAGCCTGGGAAGCGCGGCTGTGAGTGGACAGCAGCGAAAGAGTGAAGCGGGAGACTCGAAGCTGACCAGCGGTGTGCCGAGCATTTCATCCTCACCACTGACCCTTCCTGAAGCATCCTCCTCCGATCTCACACACACAGACCCCTTGACAGGCTTGTCCTCACTCATCAGCATCTCTGTCGCTCACCACACCAGCCACAGCCACAACAACGCTGACGGCGGTGAAGGTGAGGCTGACAGCGAGCACCCTGAGCTGTCGCTGCTCTCGAGTCTGATCCCCTCGACTATCACAGATGGAGGTGAGGAGAGCGACGCGAGTCATAGTGCGAGCACGAGTGTGCGCGGAGGGGACTCGAATAATGCCAGTCCACTTCCCCCACGTTCGGATTCTACGACGAACACACCCTCCACCACATCAACCTCAGCATCAACGAAACGCAGCGTCGCTTTCCCGCGCAGCACAATCCAGCCTTCCACGAACTCCAGCATGACTTCCCCCTCCTCCACCTTCTCCTCCTCCTCTTTCAA
>Ga0068618_1000231_pt1 | contig 14266 bp, 15 predicted proteins | sample InSIn2SAF170_2_FD_77423 | JGI IMG/M metagenome (GOLD analysis project Ga0068618, IMG submission 77423) | Clean room microbial communities from NASA Spacecraft Assembly Facility at Jet Propulsion Laboratory, Pasadena, California, USA -... ...
AATCTAGTGTCTATGCAGAGCTGCTAGTCCCACTAAGGCTGGTAGCTACCTTAGAAACAAACAAATTAAAACTACTTTCCTCCACATTCTTGTATGTTTGATGATATATACTTGTTTGTGGTCAATATACGTCTCATCTTATATTGTTTCTGTTAGTAGATCTCTGTTCTTGTATAATGTTATGTTGCTTTGATTCCACAGGTTCTCTTTGAAGGTGGGCTGACGAGGAAGCGAGTGGCAAAGACCTATCAGAAGGGAGAGGAATCAAGCGAGGAACCAAGCGTAAAATTGAGGTTGGTGTCCTCATTCCCCTCTTATCTATTTATCATAAAGGAAAAGGAAAGTAGTTTTAATTTGTTTGTTTCTAAGGTAGCTACCAGCCTTAGTGGGACTAGCAGCTCTGCATAGACACTAGATTTCCCGGTAACAAAATGGCGTCTCCGTTGGGGAGCGACTAGATTGATTGTTAGCCTATCTTTGTTTCTTTTATAAACTTACAGACGGAGCCTGAAGCCAAGCTAGCTAGCCTTCAAACTGCATTTGTTATACAAATGAAAAGTAGATCGATGCTACTTCAGTCTATCTTCAGGTTTTACTTATGAATTAAACAATTGATCTACGAATAGTCTAATTTCCCTAAGTGGTGGATCTATTAACCTCCTTAGATCAACCCCTGTGATTTACATATACTGAACATCACTTACTCGGCATAAATCCCTAAACTGAATTGAAAATTGTGAGTAAAAACTCGTTCAAAGTCTTACACTGGTACCATCACACCCTGCCTTCAAGGCAGTCTGTATGCATCACACTTCCTGAGTGCAATAGGTGTGTTGCATCCTGAATTCACTGTGTGACAGGTGCGATAGTTAGGGAAGGTTAACTTTACCTTCAGGCTTTGGTTTTTCCCTCACTATTTTCAGTTCTGTTAAGGATTTTTCTTGTCTGTGGTTAGTGTATCTCTGTTGGAAACCCCTTTCCTTGCCATTATTCTGCCTCCATAGTGCAAATAACTGTAAGTGTTTTTATGTATTGTGCATCATTTCAGTTCTCTTTTGCAAAAAAGTAGCATAGTCGAACTGTCGTTTCTTGATCTGAAAGTGTCGTAGCTGTCGTTTTCAGTCATAGAAGACAATCCCATTGTTCTTGATAGTCGATTATACTGTTACTATTGTATATGATTTGAATTAATAGTTTTTAAAGTGTCAAAAAGCAATTTTCATTTCGAAATCGTAAAGTGTCTCTCTTACCTTCACTTCATTTTGAAACGGAATTTGTTGAGTATTGTCGCTTTGAAAATAACTCAGATTTGCACTTAGCTTTCTTATCATCATTCATACATTAAGAAGGCATAAAACAAATACATGAATGTGCATTTTCATTTAGACTGCTTGTTGGTTTGATTTAGGACAGTGCATATAGTGTGTGCTCTCTGCTCTATGTTGAAAGAAAATCATCCCTCTTTCTTTAGTAGCTAGGATTTTCATTGCAATAAGAAGATTAAATGATTGTTTATCATCTTAGATTGCATTTTAGGAAAGTGTATATCTACATCATGAGGTGAACCTGACAGGCAAATTTCTTAAGCAAGATCAACTGTAAAATAAATTTAATGAATCTAAAAACTCTTTGGAACCTAACGCAGAACATTTAGAAGTATAGGCTAGAGATGTGTTCTGGCATCGTAAAACCTCGTAACTATTGTTTTCATTGTTGGTTGGGTGATTCCTCCACTTTGAGATGACAAGTGCCAGTACGGACTTGTGCTCCCATGTACCGTTGAGTATATATTGGGAGACCACAATAGGCTATATCCTTTATCCATAAGAAGCTCTGTCTGCTGCCCTATCGATCGCAATGCACTGAACACAGCTTTCGGGAAGATTGACTGTCATATAGTAAAAAGTATTCTGTAGTTTTGCGATTGGTTTGGTAATCCCTCTGTCTAGAATTCCATAGTAGTCTCTTTCGTTCCTTTTCAGACCCCTTAAACGAAAAGGTCCATTTGAGCACTTGTCACTTCAAGCTCATTAAAAATCCAAGGTGACTAGAGTCATCTTTTGTTTTTTCTTGACTCTTAAAAATTGAAAAATAAAGTTGTGTCAAAGCGTCTAAAATTTATTTTAATCGGAACAAATATCACCTTTCCTACGTTGGTCTTAGGTTGAAGAAAATGGAGTACACCAACCAAGGAGTTCCCCTTGGGGGAAATCCTAGTCCTTTATCCTCTTGGGGAGATGTTGGTGCACCTCATATGGCCACATTGTCACTTCCAGGATTAACGATTGGCTTGCCCGTATGGCTCTTCTCAACCTCTGTCATTTAGAATACCGTAATTCCTGAGCAATCAAGTCAGAAAATAAATGATACCAGAGTTACCCCCCAACCTTCCACTTCGTCCAATTCTCCCTCTCCTCCTTCCTCTTCACTTGATGAAGCTGGTAGAGCCAAAAATCAAGTAACTGAGAAGAAGAAGGAGAAGAAGAAGAAGAAAGAAAAGAAGAAGAAGGAGCCAAAGGCAAAAAGGGGCAACCAGGCATCATCTAGTGAAAATCCACACACTACACCGACCAGGCCTAAATTGCCATGTGTCATTTGCAAAGGAGACCACTATCATCGAGATTTTCCTTGCATCTCTCGGATCTTAAGGGACTGGTCTCCTCGTTTGCACAATCCGGTGTCATCAACCTCTGACAATCATGTTAAGAATACATGTCAACTAGTGAAAATGAAGTCTCTAGACAGAAAAGGAATTGCAAATTTCCTTGTAAACTATGTGAAGGTGATCATGCCTTCCACCATTGTCCCTTCCTAGACGAGGCTAAAAGAGTTTTGGACGACCGTCCGGTTTCACCATTACGGCTTCCTCCTAGATATAAGAAGCTCTTGCCAAGTCCATCACTAGTTGAAAATCCGCTTGACACGCCATTGTGGTCGGCTGAAACATCTATCATTGAAGATGAACCCTTTGAATCCATACCAGATGAAAGTCAAAAGGTCGAGATGGCAGTTGACCCGGTCTTGCCTTCAGAAGATCCATATTTGGATGATACAATCATCGAGGAAAATAAGAACGATGCCATTCAAATTCTCTTCATAAACATAGACTCTGATGAACATAGGGATAGTCTGCCCGTTCCTTTACCGCAGGAAGGAAGTTCGTCAGAGTCATATCCAGCTGTCTATTCGGTCCCACTCCAAGCAACCTATATGTTTCCTTCAACTGGAATCTACTAGGCAAACCCCGTTTACCAGCTAGTGTACCATTTCGAATCATTGTACAAGCATACAAAATGGTCATGGCCAGTACAATCATAGATGAAGGGGTGTCTGTGAGTATTGTTTCCTCAATAGCTTGGGAAGCGCTTGGTTTGCCATCGCTTTTGCTTGAGATGAGAAATCTGACAGGCTTCGACAAAGGAACCAGTCGACTGTTAGGGATTCTTCCCAATGTGCCCATAACGTTGAGAAGGAAAACCGTCCACATGAACGTAATGGTAGTCCAAGGACCCCTAGATTATAATCTACTCCTTGGGCGTGACTATATTTATAGCATGGGAGCCATTATCTTCTCACTCTTTAGAGTAATGTGTTTTCTGCATGAAGGCAGAGTGGTCAAGCTCGTAGAGTAGTTGTCATTTCCCAGCTCACACATAGCTAATAGGCAAATACCATCCCTAAATGGTCTTTTCACGCAGGGAATGTCTCATCAATCCCCAGTCCGTCCACCTAATGAGCACGAGTGATTCTGGAGGACATGACTGAAACCTAGGGGGCATGCACCCTGGTCTGTTTCGGTAAGAAAACCTTGGGTATAGAGTAGGTTTCCGCGATGGATTTATGAATAGTTTATGAATTTAGAATGAAATAAGATTCCTTCGTCAAAGTTATGTGAGTGGAGGTAGCCTCCGCCACTCACCTTTGTCTATTTCGGTAGACATCGCCGAAGAGTGTTTTATCAGAGTATGGGTAGAACAATCTTTGGTAACCCGGAAATTTTTCACTGTACCTGGGGGCATGCAAAACTTTTGGCATGCAAGCAAAGAGCGACCATTGATTTTTTAAATTTATATGTCATCTAACTATTTAAACTCATAGGAATGGTCATTTCCTAACTTGCATAAAGAAAGGATCTGGAGCAAAGCTTTGTAAGGTGTAAGATCCACAAAAATGGCATCTTAGATGAGACATCCTTATTATATGACTGGATCAAAAAGTTTTTTTTTGAAGTTCAAGCTCGTTAAAAATTAAACATAAGTAGTGAGAAAATGTTTCCCTCAGAGTTCAAGCTCATTCATTCAAAAATGAACCAATTTCTAGTAAATAACCATCGTGAATGCATTATCATCAGCCTCTGAAGCCTTGGTCATGTTCTCATCATCACCTCCACTCTATTTTGGCCGATCATTCACCTCCATTTGATTGCTTACCCCTTTTGAGGAACAACTGTGAAGAGTGATCCTATTAAGCCATCCTTGTAACATTGCCATGATTGGAAAATTCCAAACCTTACCTGGAATTGGCTGCTACCCGAATACATCACTCGTTCCTCAAAAAACGAGTCTCCTTTAAGCTATTTTCATCTGACTCATAAAATATGAAAAGATACTGAGCAATTAGCCTCTACAGCTTGTTAAAGTGACTGGAAGTGCTATCCCTCCTCTAGATTTTAATCTTTTTGGACCTGATGGATTATTACACAAAAAGATCGAGTGCTTGTCTTGTTCGACTCGTTAAAATTACCAAAAATTCATCCCTTTCGTATTGTTTTATACTTTTTTGGACCTAAGGGATTATATGATGAAAAAGGTATTATTGGATTTTCCTTTACGTCCCTTTCAGACTCTCTAAAATTGAAAAGGACTGAGTTATCTTTGTCGTTAAACTCATTAAAACCAAATAGCGACAAACTTGTCCATACAGACAAGAACGAGTTTCACTATCACTAGGCTCGTTAAAACATAGCAATGGGTTTGCTCGAAGGGCAAATTATAGAACAAACATATGTTATCCTCCTCAAGCTTGACAAAAATAAAGAGGTACTAGTTAGCAATGACTGGGGAAAATTGGGAAGAAAACTTAAAGAAACTTTATTGGTAGCAAGTCGCTCTTGAACATGACACTTTCACTCTGCATCCGAGTCGGGTTGGGTTGTTCCGTTCATCAGTCACATCACCATTGGTCCATCACACCATCCACATTTGGGGTTAATGCTACCAATCCATCATGTCAGTGTCGCCGGTATGTTCAAGAGAAGTCGCTCAAAGAATTCACCTGTGTCTCATCCGCTACAATATATTTACACTCCATCTTTTCATGACCACCACCCTGAACCTTATATCATTAGATCATTTTCACCTCCATTAAAATCATTTGCTCCGTTTTGTGTCATAGATGTGGGATTCATTAAGGACCTCCTATGACAGATCGCTTCTTATCGACATCAGCTCATTATCCAGGAAGTCGATTTAGGAACAACCCTTTCAGTACTTTGAAGCTTGCATGCCTCAATGGCAAGTTTCTCACTTTCGGTGATAGTTTTACATCATTGGCCTTCAATCGAAAGATTTTGCATGGTGTTCAATGCCAAGTCCCTTTTCACACCATGCAAATTGTACTACAGTACCTTGAGTGTCATCATCATTATCGGTGATTCCTATCGTGCCTATTAACAGCTTAAATGATGGCTGGTAATTAGGCAATGTCTTTCCATGTTCGATTCCAGAACATCTCTCACAAGGATTGACTTGTACTTCCAGTGAAGATCGAACGAGATTGAAGACCCCGGATCTAGTTTCATCCATCCAGGCTGCGATATATATTCAAGGAAGTAAAGACATCAAATGTACATCATTGCTGCATAGATAATCATCCAACCTAAGGGATGATGGCTCTACCAAAATCATTAGTCTGCATACAGACGGTTGTCTGTCCTATGTACATGAAAATGAATTTATAAAGCTGAGCATGGGAATGCCCGACTCAGCCAGGAAATGAAAAATATTATGAAGATAATGTATTGTATTGTACCTTATTACAGGTCGCCTTCCAGCTCGAAAAACTTCAGATCCTCATGATAAAGCATTTCATCCGACATAAAAAATTAATGACCTCATGCTTTAGGGGGCAACTGTTATAGACAATTTTGGGCACTGCAACCCCAATCATATATGTCCATAAACCAAGGGCTCCTAAGTCCTTAAAAGTGTTGTTCTATCCCGTAAAATAACAAGGTCAGTTGATTACATCATCTCCCAGAAGTTCTCCATGAAAAACTACTCAGAACTGGTCAAAACTAGACCATCTCACCTACTCCATGGACAAAGTGCGATGCATCCCACCTAAATACACACAGAGGGTATGATGCATACTAAAAAGCTTTTCTATGGGGTGCGATGGGAAAGAATGGACAAATGGCAGAGGCAGTATGTGAGGTGGAAAATCATGGAATCTTCCAAAAACTTCTCCTGTGACACTTGCCTCTCTGAATTCGCCTAGAGATGAGTAAGAGATCATCATTCTCCAAGTGGAATCAAGAACTATCAGGGAAAGGACACTAATCAAATCCCAGAAGCTGACTCAGCCCCCTTGCAAACATCTATATATGGATCCCTCATCCCAGAGATCCAGAGGCTGGAATTTTGTATCTTGTGAGGAAGTGTTGTTGGTTTCTTGCAGTAACATCATAGTGTTGGGTGATCTAAGCTTTTCATGAGGTGAAGAAGGGCTTCTTGCTGAGAGGATGATGTTGGGTCAGAACAATTGGTTGTAATCCTCTTTGCTCTTTCTTGATATTAATAAAGCTATTCAAGTTTTCTTCCACATTCTTGTATATTTGATGATATATACTTGTGTGTGGTCAATATACATCTGGTCCTATATTGTTTATGTTAGTAGATCTCTGTTCTTGTATAATGTTATGCTGCTTTGATTCCATAGGTGCTCTTTGAAGGTGGGCTGACAAGGAAGTGAGTGGTAAAGACCTATCAGAAGGGAGAGGAATCAAGCGAGGAACCAAGCGCAAGATTGAGGTTGGTGTCCTCATTCCCCTCTTATCTATTTATCATAAAGGAAAACGAAAGTAGTTTTAATTTGTTTGCTTCTAAGATAGCTACCAGCCTTAGTGGGACTAGCAGCTCTGCATAGACACTAGATTTCCCGATAACACAAAGGAAAACCACCTCAACCCATAAAATAATGGTTCCACCTCATAGTCGGAAATCAAAAAACCATCATCTGATTGGTCTCTATCCAATCCTTCCAAGGCTCCAGAGCGCTTGTTCCAACCAAGGCTCCAGGACTAGTAACTCAACCTAGAGTTGTCATCGGGCTCTAGAGATTTTGTCTGACAAAGGCTCCAGGACTAGTAACTCAACCCACCAAGGGCTCCAAAGTGTTTGTCTAAACAAGGCTACAGGACTAGTAACTCAATCCAAGCTATTATAAGGCTCTAGAAAATTTGTCCAGCCAAGGCTCCAGGAACTAGTAACTCAATGCAAGTTAAGGAAACATGAGAACTGACCAAAATGAAACAAGGAAATAAACACACAATCTCCATGGCTATCCAAAAAGTGGCAAGGCTAGGAGATCCACTGTCAATCCAGGAAATCTGTTGAGATTGCAACAAGATGATGGAGCTTAGTGAAAAGAATCGCCTTCGCTAAGTGGGCCCACAGGCAAATTATGGCGCAATTTCTATTTTTGGATCACAGCAGGGATGATCACAGCAGTAGTGACCACAGAAGGAGTGATCACAGCAGGAGTGATCACAATAGGAGTGAACAAAGTCTATTTTTAGACTGGCTATCAAAAATAGAAAAGTCAAATATTATTGTCTCATAATAATATTTGGACTATAAACTTGACATTATTCTCTTGGAGCACTTCAGTTTGAGCTACAGATGTGGCACATGCAGCTGTCAAAAGGAAGTACGCTTTCTTTGTGGGTCAGTTGAGTTGTTGCATGCATGACTTCAGTTAGAACTCAATCAGTTGAGTTTGGTGGAGTTGATTGTGGAGTTGATGGAGTTGTGTTCAGTTTGACTTGGTTAAATTAGTTGTAATTAGTCTAACTACAAATAGACTAATAATGAGTTGTTAAACTAATTATTAACTCATAATGCAACTATAGAATACATCAGTTAACTCAGTTTCATTTCAGTGCATGTTCAGTTCAGCAGGGACATGTGTTAGAGGATTAGATTGCTATCAGTTGTGATTATAGTTGTGCATGAGGATTTGCACAATCAAGGGATTGAGTTATGCCAATGAGAATTGGCCAATACCAAGTGATTATAGCCTCTGCTCACGTCTTTCCCAGTGTGAGTAATTCTTTGGAGGTAAATACGAGTTTTGTTAAACCATTCTCATTCATTCTTGAGCAGGTATTAAGCAGTGGAGACAGGCAAGCAGTGGAATAGATTTGGAGATCAAATTTGAGCTATATTGTGTGTAACAGGTGGAGCTTGTACTGGATTGCTTGTGATAAGCATTGTACTTTGTAATGTTACATGTTCTCAATCATTAATATATAGATAGTGTGGGGTTTTCAGTTGTAAGCTTTCCCCAGGTTACATAATGTGTTAATGTGTGAATGCTCTTGATGTTTTATTGTTATTGATGTTGTTATATTGATGATCAATGTACAGGAGCTTATGTATTGTGTATGTATTCCGTAATAGTACATGATCAAGATAATCTCCATTGAATATGTGTTTATTATTCAAAATTTCTACAAAATCCTCCATGGCACTGACAGATCATGACCAATAATCCACATGCATATGCCATGCATGCCAAAACTAATGAGGAAAACATACATGCAACTTAGTACTTGCAAGAAAATCCCGCTATAGTTGTTGATCCCGATGTCCTCTCGTGATTTCCTACTCTTCCTTTGTCTTCTTGCTCCAAAAAATCCAAGTATGCCACACCCTCTTACAGTGCTCCAAGAAAACTCTAATTCTCCAAGAATATGAGAGAGAGAATAATGATATAGCTCCAAAATTGAACTGATAAAAGGTTAAAAAATGATCCTCATAAGCCTTTTTATGAATGAGGCCTATATTTTCTTCATTTTCCATTATTTTCCTTCATTTACCTCCTCACATGAAACCTGTGACCTTTCACCTCCATTTTCTCCTAATTTCCATTATTTTCATAAATAAATGTGCCGAAAATGTTATTTTTCCTTTCCAAAGCCTTAACCATTGCATTTTCCAATTTCCTTAGCCATTAAGCAATCACAATTGATCCCATCACTAGGAATTTGCCTAACATTCAGCTTGGAATAAGTGTCCCATCAACTGTGGTTATTATTTTTCCTTTATTAACTTTTATTAGATGTAATTTTCACCAAGGATATTATAAATGAAACCATGACCAATGCCATGCATATGCAACAAACACATAGATAATAAGCATAAGGAACACATATATGCAAGCGACATGAATGCATGACCAAAAAACTGCCCATCCATTTTGTTGATGGTGCTAGACCCGCCAACATGTCAGGGGATATCCCCGGTAAGAAGTCCCAACTAGACCTCAGAACGTTTAGAGTAGGAATCCCAGTAGTGGGTAGTACAGTATCGCCTTAACTACAGTTGCTAAAAGAGGTGAGTAATATTTCCTTGTTGGTAGCAAGGGTTTGACCTTGCAACAAGTCAAGGAAGGTGCATGAAAGGCTCTAACACACGGAAGGGGGAGTGAGTGTGCCCCTTAGAAACCTGTGATAGCATGCAGCTTGAAAGGGAACACATGAGCAGAAATATATCACGAGATGGAAAGCAGGATAGCCGACAATCCAAAGTGATGGATTATATCAACAATACACTTTGATAAGTTTCATACAAACATATACAAAATAGTCCATACATACAAGCGTAAATTACAACTACATACATCATTAAAGTAACCAGGTTAGCCGAACTAAAATAACAACATATGCATGAAATGTGATGGCTCTGTTATATTAAAAGAGTGAAAGATCCAATCATACATACAACCATGAATTCCACTAGCCCCAATAGTAGAACATTACAGTCACTACCACCTACTCCCCCAAAGAGATGTACTAGCTATGCACTATGGAGAAGCTAAGGCTCATTACAATACACCCCAAGCTTTCTCTAAGTTATCCCTATAGGAAGCTTGGCTCCCAAAATCATTTACAATGAGTTATGAGGTTCTATAAATAGCAAAGGGTAGGGTGACCCTTGACATTCCGCTTTGTGACTCTTCAGCTACCCTCATGACTCTTCAACTTACACATGATTGTTACATTCTACTATTCACACTTTGTCTTTTACTTTTACAACATGTTTACATTACAATCTGTACATTATCCATGTGAGACAAAAATAGGCTTCAGTAAGCCACGGAAGACATCACTAAGACTCGAATAGTTGTGGGAAGACTAACTCTTCAACATCCTCTCAATGATCAATGGTGGTGAACTAATGCCAAGTTAGGTATTTTTTTATGGTGTCCATGTACTCTATGGTGAAATTCTTCTGAAAGTGAACTCTTCCCTCCGTTACATCTGGGTAAACTAATTTGGCATCTTTTTCCAACTCATTAGATAACATGTGTATCATAATCTTAAGTTCAGTCGAACCAACAATATACTGGTGCATAGTATCTGCACTGATCTACAAGTCTGCATCGGTGGTTATGCACATCAACTGATCAAAGTACATGTCCAGCTCCAGTTAGACTTGGTTCTTTGCCTTTGCATTGGTGAATTTTCCAATGGATGGGATCGCATGCATGCACACAATGACATCCATGCTCCTAAACACTTATGCATGTGAGGCCTACAAGCTGGTGATGAGCTGTGGGAGTTCCTCATAGTTCCGGATCTGACTCTAGATGCATGCCTTCAACTCCACTACCTTTGGCTTCATCATCTTTGGCAAGTGAAATGGGGCTCCCTTGTACCTCATTTTCCATATCTCCATGTGATTGATAGCATTTTGTAAGTTTGAAAATATGTGTGCTCTCCTAGCACATCACTACTCCCAACCATTAAGATGGACAACTAAATTATGCACAGTGACGAATCTGAAGTACAGCTTCCGCATGACTGTCTTAGGAGATGATACTTCATCAAATATTACTCTTCTCAACTATGCTCTCACGAATGTTGTAACTTACTCTTTTCCTTGCTTGGTTGCTTGTAGCTCCTTAGCCATGCGCTCATTCTCAGCTATCAAGAATCTAACACTTGAGTTGGTGGCTTCGGTGTATGCTTTGGTATCCTCGGCCAATGCAGGTAGATGTCTACACACATTAAACACAAATACTCGCTCTCCAATCTGCACAGGAGATACATGGACATCCAGAGTAGGCACTTTACGCGACTGCACAACTTTGTGTTGTGACTCATCGAAAGATATGTTGTGCATCTTTGCTTATGGATTGTCTTCAAGGATTTTAGTGTCTCCTTGATCGCTTGGGACTTTCTCTGCTTCTAGATCTGGTGAAGCCAGTGGGGTGATCTCTGGGTTCTGATGCATGAGGTCAATGTCTTGATCTAACTCTGTCTGAACCACAATTGTGTCTATCTACTCTAGCATCTGTTCAATCTCTTGATCAAAGTCCTGCTCTTGGGACTTCTCACCCTGTCTACTATGTGCCAGCTGTTCGGATGAATCTATAACTAGTATGGGCACAGTTTCATCAATGTGTGCATGTTGTGTCTCCTATTGTTCTTATTCCTACTGCTCTTCCTTCTCTATTTTGCGTAACTCTTGTTCTTCCCTGAAATGTTGATTCAACTCCTACAACTCCTTTTCTACTTCCTCTAGCTTTTTTCTTCCTCTAGCTACCACCTCATTGCCTCAATCTCCAAAGCCAATCTCAACACAAGTGGATCTTCTTTGAACTTGAAACTTTACTTTGCCTCTGCACTATCAACAACCTTCCTCTTTCCTTGTCAAGCACAGGTTTGCTACCCTCTGTTTCTGCTAATGATGTTTCTCTCTGAGATGTTGCTGCCTTCTACACCGCTATCCATTCTACAACTATTCTGATTGGTTCATTGAGCCTAGAGAAGTAATAACAGTATCTCCATGGGTCTTCCTTAGGCCAATGACATGCCCTGTGGATCTAAGGATGATGCACTCTCGCACAGTGGTCCTTCACTAAGCAATGTGGTTCATATGGATTGAAACTTCTGGTGCTGAAGTCGAACCTATTGAATTCCTCTATCTCAACCTTAGCATGCTTAATATTTTGGATCTCATACAACCAGATCCACAAAGGAAGAGCGGGCCAAGGTGCCTTCTTCTTCCTATGTAGTCTCACTAAGAACCCTGTCGAGATGTGGTATGCAACCTCTTGCATGACCAGCTTATCCATGGCAAACTTTGGTAAAAACGTGGAGCCCTCTCCGCACTATACATCCGGATGAAGGTGTCAAGCGGTGGGGCATACCAATATGCTATGTCAACCAATGCCTCCATCGTTGCCTACAACATGCAAGGCGGATCCTACTCAAAGATCATCTTGTATAACTGGGTAACAAGTGGTCCTATAGCTGTATGATAACTCCATGGAAGTTGCATTTGGAGAAAAACATGCAATAGATGTGCATAGAGATTTCTGAAGGTTTCCATGCCCAACCCAAGCCTAGGAACTATTGATAGGAAAAGATTGCATCAAGTAGGTAAGAAGACATGAAAATATTTTCTTGCTAACCCTTGGGTAGATTTCAAGCTTTTGTTACTTGTTCCTTTAACCTGAGAGCCAACATGTCGGACTAATTGAAAGGTCTTCCTTCTTTCGCCAACTGATCCAACACAATAATCCAACTATGCAAGAAGGTCTCTGCACTCTCTTAGTCATATAAGCAGCATGTGAAGATGACTAATATTTGATATGCCTTCCACAGTATCCTTGTCTTATAAACCTATTTGGGTGTTGTCCTGAAGTTAGACGGCTCTTTCACCCATCTCTTCAAGATGTCTCTTGAGTTTTCATTATTGTTGGGTCTAGTGAAGGGTGTATCCATCATGATCACTGGCTGCAACAAGTGATACATCTCCTGAAAGTCCTTTTCCCTGAAGGTGGGAAGTGCTATTCCACTGATACTTCTCAATACCATTGTCACCGGATCCGTATGCAAGACAATCCAGTGGATCATGTCCATGCATGGAAATGCGGGATACCTATATGCAATCCAGTACAAGCGAGACTTGTGTATGTTGACATAGACTCTACAATCCTCCACATTCACCTCAAATATGCTTGAAAATGTGTCATTGATATCCTGCCATTTCATCTTGATCTCCTTGCCTATGAACAACTTAGTGTCTTCATAGATGTGAAAGATCATAGGCACTTACTCAACTGCCTCTCCAATTTCACTCTCAACGGTGTCCTTTGACCCTGCTCTCTTCGAAGCCATTGTACATGTACTTCTAAGAGACAGATGAACACCTGTGATACCTAGAGACAAAGAAACACTCATGGAAAGCACAATGTCATTTGAAAACCAAAAGCAACTTGAGGACTGACATGCAACATACCTAGGTGACTGACTGGAAGGTTTGCACAATTTTCACTAGGAGGTTGGGAGACTAATTGCCAGAACTGCATAGAAAACAGTCTAGACTGTCAATGAGCTGACTGATTGCTGAAATTTTGCAGAGAAAAATCTATCTTGGTCAGATGAGGACTAAAACTGTGCAAGGCGCAGTTTCAATCAGCAATGATTGCAACCCGGTCAACTGCATCTATGCAATTCCAGGGGCCAGTGAGGCACTGCCTTTCTGAATTGCACAAAGAAAGCCTAGAGGCTAGTGTTGGGAAAGCTCTACGCAATTCATTAGAGGAATTTAGAGCCTTCACTCTCAAAAATGCATAGTGCAAGCTGAGAAAGGAAAGGTCTGGGCTAAGGTAGCTCACACCCACCGACGGGCGACTAAAAACATGAAAAGGCTTAATGCATGTGCAAAGCTGAGTGTAGACAAGAGTGAATGATCAGGCATGAAAATAATGAGTGCAAGATTCAATAATGGGAAAAAAAGTAAGTGTGTGAAGTGAATCGTAGCAACGACGACCGTCATTGTAGAAATAGTGTCATGCATGCAACAATAGTGAGATGCAATGAAAAACTTGAAAGAGTGATATTTGATGAAGTATCATCTCCTAAGACAGTCATGCGGAAGCTGTACTTCAGAATCGTCACTGTGCATAATTTAGTTGTCCATCTTAATGGTTGGGAGTAGTGATGTGCTAGGAGAGCACACATATTTTCAAA
>Ga0068618_1000234_pt1 | contig 14224 bp, 18 predicted proteins | sample InSIn2SAF170_2_FD_77423 | JGI IMG/M metagenome (GOLD analysis project Ga0068618, IMG submission 77423) | Clean room microbial communities from NASA Spacecraft Assembly Facility at Jet Propulsion Laboratory, Pasadena, California, USA -... ...
CATTAAGACAATGTAAATGTGTTGTACAACAAGGTACAGAACCACCACCCCCCACGCGCTCGAGGCAATGGTGCGATGGAATTTTGCATGAAGATGGACAGAGTAATAAGGAAAGGTGATAATGAGAGGAGGGCAAGAAATTATGTTTGTGTTTACCCCGAAGGGGAGCATAGCGATAACCAGAAAGACCGAGTAAGGAAAGGGGACTAGAGGGACGAGTTGGTGTAGCGGCTCCACGAATGATAGAGACTGCACCGACTACAAGTGAAGGAACCTAGGTATGTATTTTCCATCCTCTTTCCCCACATTATGCTACCTTGTTTCTGGTTTCATCTGTAGGAGATGCAGGGAAATAAGGGGATGGGGAGTTGGAATAATTGGGGATGGGAGTGTGGGTTGGTGATGATATCCTGCAATTGCATTTGGAATTCAATGGGAACCTTAACAATCTCACTTTATTTCGAGATTCTCTTATCTCATATGGGAATTATTCTGTTAATGGGCAGGGAGCATAGTGTAGGAGCATGTAGTCGCTTCGCTGAAGAATAGGGGGTTGGGTACTGGGATAATGTCTGCATGTACATTCACATAATGGTAGGAAGATTTTGTCTTTTAGCTATGGAAAGATAGGGCTGGGAATGTAGGGATCATGGGATTGGAAAGATGAGAGAGAAATTGCAGGCATGGGACTTGGCAGGGAATAAAGACTGGCTATGTCAGAATAGGAAGGAGGGGGGACAAATGTTGTGTTGCGGGGCTTGGGGATGACTGGCTGCTTAGATTGGGCACCCATGATGCTTATCGTGCTGGCAGCAAAATGAAAACCAAACTAGTATGGATGGTGGTTGGATGACAGTCGGGCCACTATACTTGGGACATAGGGAATAATGCATGCGAGAGCGAAGGTAAGGGGGGGATTCAATAGGAGCGTAGACCTTCATGTATAGGGCAAGGGTAGGGACTTTCTGCATATCTTTCTTGCAGCCAAGGGGGTATGCAACTACAAGCGCCAGGGGGATGGAGTGGCACATTTATACCATCAAAATCTTGAATTATCCAATAACATAGTGATAATTGACTACTCAATTAGATGTCTTGTCTACAAAACAGGTTCGTCAAGTGGTAAGCCTGCCCTGAAATATAGAACCTTCAGGCCTAGCTAGGCAAAATCTTGAAAATCGGATAAACCACCACGCAATACAAGAGGTTGGGTCCGTGAGATCATGGCACGACCAGCAAAGACTCAAGGTCGCGATAAGAGGCCACGGGAGATCAAACCTGACATTAAACCCAACCCTTCAGGCAGTCAATGACGTAGAAAGTATGTCAAGAGCTTAATCAACGAAGTGGAAACTGCCTACTGGGAGGGAACCAATGAGGAGGTTAGGCGACTATTAGAAGAATGGAAAGTAGACCTGAAAAGGCTAGAGAGTGAGATAGAAATGGAACTGGTGGACTAGAGAGTCCTCATACCAAACCCCGGGAACATGCAAGGGAGAATTACCCAGTACAAACAAACCCTCTACTTGTACTAGTTGATGAAAACCTTGTTGGGAAAGGAAATGGAACAGATCTCGGTGGGCATGGCAGTTACGGTTCAGGGACTGCCAAATTACAAACAAGACATCCGCCTCGACCGAATTGAGAAGCATTGCGCTGCATACTGGCTTAGACAAAGCTGCCAAGATCCAATGCCAAAGACCTAGCTCTGGTTGAATCAGTGTCAGCTGAACAACATGAATAGAATGCCTACTTACTGATAGTTTTGTTTATATATGCAGCTACCTTTTAAATTTGTGTATGCAATTACATATGAATGTAGGACTTTAGAGTATGGACGTGGATAGGAAACTGAAACTTATATTGCTTGGATAGAAAGACTTAAGATCTTTTGCTACTGGATAGCATCTAATGTGGATAGGTGGCCAACAGACTTGGTTTTCCATTGAGCAAATTAAGACCACCTAACCAATTCTATGTAGTATTAATTTGCTTTTTATTAATAAAAAAATAAGATATACAAAATTTAACAAAAAAACATATAACTAAATTAACAAATTATATATAACTAATATATTAAATCTTCTTTAATATTTCTTCTAACACAATTTTATATTTAATTAATTTTATTTTAATATATTTTTCTATCACCATTTCCACATTTATAAAACAAACAAGCATCTATATATATTTTAAATTTCCTTATTATTTTCATTTTCCCTTTCCACTTCCGCTTCCACCATCGTAAAGATAAAAATAAAAATAAAAAAATATTGAATGAGTAAAAATAATATTAAATTGAATAGAATAAGTATACTCGTATTTCTAATTTGAAGTTGTTTGTTTATATGTTTGTTTATATGTGCAACGTTTAGATTGAGAAAAGGAAAAATCCCCACCGTCATTTAAAAAAAAAAACAAATATTGAATGACTAAAAATAATATTAAATTGAATTGAATAAATAAAATTAAATAAGTAAAAATAATATTAAATTGAATTGAATAAGTGTACGCATATTTCTAAGTTGAAGTTGTTTGTTTATATTTGCAGCACTTAGATTGATAAACGGCAAAATCCAATAGATGTAAATAATATTGAACAATTCAACAAATATTTTATATAATATAATTTAAAATAATAAATTAATTATTTTTAATAAATATTTTTCTATTTAATAAATTCAAAATAATAAAATAAATTATTTTTAAATTAATAAAAATAATTACAAAATTTAAATTAAATTAATAGATAATGAAAATCATATTGAATGAGTTGACGGACATTTTACATATGGTAATCTAAAATTATAATTTATTTCTTCTTTTTTTTTAAATGAATGATAAGTTAATTTAATATTTTCTTCTAACCTCATTTTTATGTTATTAAAAAAGATGCATCATAAGACATTATTTTTTTATCTTTTTATGTGTTATATGTTATAAGATATATATATATATATAATAATCTCAATTTATATTTTGTAATCATTATACAATATTTTAGGTTTATCAAGGGTGTATCAAAAACAAGTTATATGTGTTTCATTTAAAAATATCATTTATCGTTTTATATGGTTTCAAATTCAATGTAATTATTTTTATTTTTATCTATGCATAAAGAATGAATCTTATGTTTGGTGTATTCATAGTAGAAAGAAACTTCATTAGCAATAGAGATAAGGGGTTCCAATGGGTAGGTGTTGGAAATGTTATTTTTGTTGATATCAAAGATAGGAGACTATAGATGTCCAAGATAAAGATTGCAAGATGAATATTGTTGCGAAAATTGTTTGAATAACTAGTTTTTTGTTGATGCTCAAGTTGGGTACCTTATTGTATTTGCAGACATTCTTACTCTAAATACTTAGCTCAAATAGAAGCATATGATGTATGGTTGAAAAGGTTATTCTAAGACATTTCCAATGACATATGACCCTTCCTTTAACTCCATAGTAATGAGGAGATATGAAAGACTGTGTTAGGTTAGTCCAACCAGTTTTACCATTCAACCCCATCAGTGAATATATAAACACCATAAATAAAGGATGTATGAGTGCATTTGAATACCATCCACGTAAGAAGAGATATGAGGTGCACAAAAAAAGTTGGGGAATACTCATGGGGTCTTAAAAGTTGAGCAAAAATGTGATTTATGGAGTGAACAAGTCATCTTGGCATTTTAATTATAAGCTCTTTTATGAAATGTTTCAAACTGTGAAAGTTGCAAGTGACAGAGGGGAGATATTCATTTAACTATGGTAGAAATTTTAGAAATTGGTTCGTTGTGATTTTAGATATATGCTCTAAGGAAGTTAGGGTTCCCAAATGCTCCTAAAATCTACTTCAAACAAGTTAGCTTGGAATTTTCAGTATAAAGTTTCTTCTAGGATGTTTCATACCATGAAAAACGGAGGAGATGGAGGTTAAATATTCATGTAACTATGGTAGAAATTTCAAACTTTGGTTCACTATAATTTCAGAGATATGCTTTAAGGAAGTTAGGGTCCCTGAATGCTCCCAAAATTTGCTTTATGTATGTTAACTTGACATTTTCATTGTAACTTTCGTTTTGAAATCCCCTAAAAAATTAAATCATTGACCTTGCAAAGTACCTTCTTTGAAATGGTTTGAAAACTACCATTTATTATGTAAAAATGTGAGGATTCTCTTAGACTTGCTTCCCAATAAGTTGTTCACTAAGGCACCAACTTAATCCACTTATCAGATCATGAATTCATCTACATCAATGTGGTGGTGGAATGAATTTTTCATACCTCACAATAAGTATCTCACTCGATTGGAAAAAGTTGAGAAATGTTGTAATGCTCAAATAAACGTCAAGGTGCAAAAAATTTCTCCAAAGTGCACTAAGATCAACAATATTCATTGTTTTGAAAAGTAAACCAAGGGATCCAGCAGAGTCAAACGTAGCAAAGACCAAGCCACTATCAAAACTTTGATGTATTGTAATACACAGGACCCGAAGCATAATCCCATCTCATCTTTAAAACGAGTTTTACCCACTCCAATCAAGTTGTAGAGTCTCTAATAATCTCCATTGGACTTGTCTATAATGACCTCTTTGAATATGTTGACAACATTCACATTAATTCATTGAGATTATAATAGAAGAAGAACAATGTAATATTGATTCTGTAATTATGATGTTATTTTTGAATCAAATAGAGGTGTTGGCATCACTCTTCCAAATTATTTCTACCATATTTAATTTAACCATTGCATTGAGAGTCATGACAATGCTATACACATGGCCATATCCACTATTGTTAGTGTCCTTCAACATTGTCAATCCCATGTGGTATAAATTTGGCTATCATGCACCGATTTTTTTCATTAGCAATTGTGTTTTCACAGAAAAATGGCATACAAAGAAATTAGATGGGAAGACAATCAAACTTCAAATTGCAAGGAAGTAATGCCATGAATTTGGGATTGTGTATTCTTGCAATTTCATGTTATGTTAATTTTTTTTTTGTGGAATGAATGGAAGTTCTTTATTCTTTGAAAAATTGTTCCTTAACAAAATAATAATAATAATAATAATAAAGAAGTAGATTGTTACATTGAAGTAATTTGGGATTTTGCAATAAATTTGTGTATGCTTCTTATGCTTAATCAGACATCCCAAGGATGCAGAAACTTGGTTCCAGCACCCTCCCCCGCTACCTCGGGTGAGACTTCAGTCCGTGCTCCGTGGACTGTTGCCGAAAGGGCCGGTAGTTGCGGGATTTGCTTGGCTAAATAATTCTTCCAAACCTAGGTCAGGCCCATATAAGCTAACAAATGGTTCCATTGCCAATACCAAGATCTACCTAAGGGGTGTCAGATGTGGGAACACTGGAACCCTATAAAGAAAGAGATTGAAGAGTGGTGGGATCTGAAACTCCAAGAGTTCGTAGTTCAGGAAAACAAAAACCCACAAGTATCAAAGGTAGATTGGCTGGACCGGTATATATTCACAGACATTCACGAAATCTTCTTTGCATCATTTCCAGTAGAGCTGTATGAGTGGATCGCAAGGCTAGCTGACAACGTGGGAAGGTGGGAAGGTGCACATTGGACCAGCCTATTGTGTGGACCCCGGAACTTGTGCGCAGGCTAGAAGCCACCGAGGATAAAATCACGCTCGCAGTAGAGCATTGGCTGGATCTAGTAATAGGATGATTTATTACCCAGTTCACAATAGATATAACTGTGAGCTATAGCGAAGCAGAAAGGCAGTTTGTTCAAGGACCTCAGGGTAGGTATATCAAATCATTGAATACTTGGATTAAGATGCTATTGTGCAAAAAATAGATTATGCACGTTTATTGATCTCTAGAGTAATGCGGAGCGAAAGAGGTTACCACAAGAATGGGAGGAGTAGAGAACGGTCCTTTAGCTTCTATTTCCCGAGAAAGCGAGGAGGAGCTCATGAGGTTCTCACCAGGAAGTACGGTTCAGTTGATCAAGGAGAGCTTTCCATTAATACCACCTCTGTCCATGCCACCCCCTACATCACCTTCATTGAATCTGTCCACACCAACCCCGACCCCACCTCCAACCCCACCACCACCAAAAGTCGGGATGGTGAGTGCAATCAAACTACGAATATTTAAGGGTGTAGGGAATGAAGAACCAGGACGATTCTAGTTTGTGATACGGTCTATATGGGATGCCCAAGGCATAACAAATGAGAACATCAAAAAGGCCACCCTAGTTAGTGCACTACAGGACCACGCATTGACATGGTACATAAAATACTCGACCGATCATCCGAATGAGGGAATAGCGGCAATCCAGGATGTGTTAAATAAAGAGTTTGGCTTACCAAAATCAGAAACCCAGTCGATTATTGGCTTCAAGGAGATCGTAATGTTGCCTGGTGAAACTCTGTGGGATTTGGACCAAAGGTTAAAGAGCACTATTCGCGAAGCCAACATGACCTTGACAGATGCACAACATTGCGCATGGTTTGTGGTGTCAATGACACCACATTTAAGGAAGGCTTTGTCACAACAAAAGATCTCAACCCAAGCTGAGGCACTGGAGATAGCAATGAGGTTGCAGAAACCCCGATACCGGATCTAGGGTTGGGAGTTCAGCAAATCCATGTGCAACTTCAAAACCTAAGTTTAGAAATGAAAAACTTGAAGCAAGAAAGAGTGTCGTGACTAGAGGCACATGCGGAGGTAGGTTGTATTAAATGTAAGAGCTAGGGGCACAATAAGGACAATTGCCCTGTCTTCGTGAACTATCTGGTGAGGGGAGGGCTGATGCCATTAAAATTGGAGGTGCAAGCAGGACCAAGTGCTGCACCTGCGCTTTGGTGCATGATTTGTCAAGTGGGTGGAAAACACGCAACAGATAACTGCCACCTATTACAAAAGTATACCCAGACCCCTCAGTAGCCGTATTGCAATTTTTTGTCAGTCAGTAGGACACGATGAACGAACATGTCGAAGTTATGACTTAATGATGGAAAGAACCCCAGCTTACCGAATGCTGACTAAAGTGTGAGGAGTATTTCAAGGATGTGGCCGAGGAACAGGAATGGGGCCTGGGCGGGGCCATAGACAGCTGATCTGTTATAACTGTGGAGGGTCGGGACATTATGCTCATGACTGTACTAACCCGACCAGGACTTCATGCCCCTACTGTGAGCAGTTTGACCATGAGATAGTAGAATGTCCAACGTTAATTGCTCAAATGCACGAAAAGGGAGTGATACAATCTCCACCAACCCAGAATGTCTAGATGATGCGATCAGAACCTCGCGAAGAGGACCCCAGTATAAATATGATACTAAGGAGCAGTGCAACTACAAAAGTAAATCCACAAGAAGAGTATGAAGAAATTGGAAAGAGGCGTGACACACCTATAAGGGAACCTAACTCTGAGTTGGAACCGGGGATGAAGACACCGAGAGAAGCTCAGTGGAGCTTCACGGAATCCTCTACTCCAGGGAGGAGGGATCAAACGGAGATAGAAGTGGACCCCTCCATGATTACTACCTTTCTCAAAACTTGCATGAAACTACTGTGCGATAGTAAAGCCGTTCAAGGATTATAGGAGCTAATCATGAGGTGTGTGGATCAGGCGAGCCACATGAAGTTCGGAAAATAAGAAGACATGCTCTGTGCACTGGACAAGAAATGAGGCTGACAACGCAAATCAGTGAGTATGAAATGGATCAGGTCATCCTGGACTTAGGTTCATATGCGAATGTATTGCCTAAACAAACCTGGGAGCGCATGGGCAAGCTCGCACTACAATGGTCCCCAATTCAGCTATGAATGGACAACCAATAAAAGATCTTACCAATGGGCCGACTACAAGGAGTGATCATAGATATCGACAGTGTAAGTACACAGAATGATTTCGAAGTCATAGAGATTGTTGATGACAGTAATCCTTACCTTGCATTGCTCGGAATTGATTAGGCAACGGACATGAAAGGGATCATTAACTTAAAAAGGAGGAAAATGACGTTCGAAAAGAAGTCACTGCGAGTAATCGTTCCATTGGAGCTAGCAGAAGGAGAACGCTACATTGAACCCATGTGTGACAAAGAAAGCAACCACGAACTGGATTGCATCTATCAGATAACAGCATAAGACCAAGATCAGGTGCATTCCACAGACGGTGGAAGAATCTCGGGGGAGTGTGATAGCAACGGCACAGTGGATTTCGATGAGGAGACTGAGTGATGGCAGAACTGGGTGCAGGAAGCTATGACACTGAATTGCAATATGATGATTCGGTCCTTGCGATGTGTAACCACCGAGGAATGACAACGGCCAGCAGAGATAAATGCAACAGATGAAAGGCAGCTTGTCTAGTCAGGCACTTTATGCGTAGCATGGGAGCAACATAGTGTGTCGGAAGACGTGTTGCGCGCACTTGGAGGGGGGCCGCAGAAGCCAAGATATAGGAGGCGGTTCTAGGTATAGACTAGAGGATGTGCACAGTAGCCAAGTAGGTATAGAATGGTCGTTCATCAATGACGAAGGATGCAGGTGCACATCAAGCAACCCTCAACCCACTCGGATCACACAGAACGAAGGCTCGCACAGTCGATCAGGGAAGTCTCTTTACAACCGAACAAACCAGCATAGATACAGCCCCCCTACCAGTGAAAACATCCGCGAAAGGATCCAGCAGCTCTAGGCAGCCATTTTGTGTGGTAAAATGCAACTTGGAAAGTTAGAAACAACAGGGGCCAGACTCCAAGCACACAGTGCGAGGCTAGATGAACCAATTGATAAGCTGCAATTAGAATTCACCTACACGAAGGATCTAATGAAGGGAATGGACAGGACTGGCTCTCCTACCCTGCTATAAGCAGTAACGCTGCTAGCATCGTTGCGGTTGCACCCAAGAGGACAAGGATGCGCACACCAAAATCCGTTAGCGAAATCGAGGGAATGCAAAGGGTGCTCATAGCCCGAGCTAGTGGGGAAATGGAAGACCCGCATGAGGGGTTTGCCCACCTGACTATCCACAGGAGGCCCAGTCCCAGCACCCCACGCAGTTAGAAGAGTGTGCAAGACTATAAAATAGGCTACTAGAAAGTTGCACGACATGGCCACAACATACATGCAAGAATCGCACTTGCGTCCTTGGGGATTCGCTGCCGCGAAGGAAAGATGGAAAACGACTATTGCAGGTACTGTTCCTGATATGATGGCCCATTTAAGGCACATTGGAGCGAGCGGCAGGCAATTAAGGCATAAGAATAACCGCCAAAATCGCATTTATGATTTCTCGCAAGGGAGAACAAACGATTTTAAATTTGAAATCATATATAATCATAGTAAGGGTCACACCACCATGCTTTACCATCCTGCAAGAAAGCCACCTTGGGTCCGAGATAACCACAAGATGAGTGATAAGCAACTTGAAGAAAGTTCGTGGTTTCAAGCATTACCAAAACATTACGAGGAAGCAATCATCAAAGCCAAAAACTCTACCCCAAATAGTCCACAAGAAGCCACATCGTAGGCAACCGAGCTCCCTAAATCACATTGAGCACCAAAGACCCGAAAGGACCCTCAGGTTCCAGAGCCAGTAAGAAGTTCGCCGCGACACCTACACTTTAGCAAGTTCACAATGGAGGAAAAGGGCAAAACTGTCACAATTGAAAGTGATGAGGATGCAGAAGATTCTCCCACATACGTCAAAGAAGTAAATCCTGAGGAGGATCCCATCCAGCCAGTGTGACAACCCAAGTATGTGTCTCCTAGCAAGGGGAAGGCGAAGGTACCTACAATCCTGGATGAAGTTGACACTATACTCATTACCCTAGCTCTTCCAAAAGGAGTCCCAGTGGAAAGCTCGGTGGTTGGCCGAATTGCAACAATGAAATTCAAATATTGGGACCTCATAGATATAGTAAAATTTCCCCACTTGGTGACTAACGCACTGATGGAGAAGAGTGTAGAAGGGATGGTGACAACACTACAGCCAAAGAAGTGGTTGCAGAAGGTGGACAAAGCCGAGTTGCTTTGTCTCTTGTCTATTCCTCACTTTCTCTGGCCCCTATCACAATGTTGGTCATAAAGTAGTTGCTCTGTTTGGTTCATGAGGAAATATTATGGGTTGACAAACCCATCCACATCACAGCTGAACTAGTTCATCGGGTTTCGCACCTTCCCTGCAGCAAAAGAGATCCACAAGAAATTGTCGATCGAAGTGGCGATGTCACGATGATCGAGAACCTGAAAAAGAAGTATAAGCTAGTGAAGGGGCAGCGAGGGTACATCATTGATACCATTTCAAATAATGTGGTCCATGTCACCACTCAGTTGCTGGCCAGGAAAGTAATGAGGAAATGCCGTGGCATTGAGGTTCCGAAAGTCGTCATTTCCCTCGCTGAGGAATGTGCAGCTGGGGTACGGTTTAGTTGGTCACAGTTCTTGTGTGAAGAGTTTCTGACCAACTACCGAGAGGTTCAGGAGGAGGGAAAGACCTTCCATTATGCGTGGTTGCTTCTATCCATGATGCTGGTCGCCACTGACTTACACGAAGATAGCCAGTTTCCTGTCTTGGACCTGGAGTGGACAAAAGCTGCTAGATATGCTTCCCTTTGGGTGACAAGGGATGCAGGATGAATTCTAAACATAAAAATCTTTTGGATACTGATGGATGCAAATGTGTTGCAATGGATTAATGAGCTACCTTGCATGTCCAATGGAATCTATGAAAGCATGAAGCATATTACTGAGTTTAAAGAAGACATGCATCATATCTACATTAGGACGCGCAAGAACTTGGCACGGGCATGGACCTCACTCCAATTTATTGCCATTGATGACATTGTTGATGGGGTTATGGATACCTGGCCACCGGCATGGCGTAGACTAGAGGCAGTAGAGTGCAATGAGGCTGTTATCCGATGGCAAGAAGAGGAAGCTAACCATGCCGCGCAACAAAAGCGAAATGAACAACTCACCGCGAAAGTTCAGGAATCTCAGGAGGCGGCGCTGGTGGTAGTAGGAAAGACACCACCAGGAGGGGCTACGTCGACAACAGCCAAAAGCAGTCAGAAGCTGCCCACTGAGACAGTCACGGATGAGCCACCAACAATTGGCACAGATTTGCCTTTGAAACATCCGGCGCAACAAGAATGGCCGAAGCCACAAAAGAAGGCAAAGGCATCCAAAACGAACAACGGAGTAACCACCTTAATTGAGGGGGACCTAAATTATATAGAAAACACTGTTCGGGATGCCGCTCGGGATGCAGTCAATGAGGCCATGACAGAGCATTAGATTGTGTTGGGGGAACTTCGTATGCAGCTACAGGAACTTGGAACATGGATCGCACCAATAGGCACTAGCGCTACTCAGGGGGTTCCTAGTATGACAACTGCTGAACCATTGTTGAAGGCCCAAATGGCTCATTCCATCAAGATTCCAGCAGGAGCATTGATCACCGCAAATGTGGAGGACCATGCTATGCTAGGACGACTTAAAGGGTTGGGACTAAACATGGCTACTCTACCACACGAAAGTTTGCAACAGCTCTAAGATAGCGCCACAATGGAGCTCTGCGCTAGGGCTGGCTGCGCCGAACAAGTACTCCAGGAACAGAAATTTAATATCGAACAACTGTGCCTCCAATGGGACGAAGCAGTTATTCAAAAGCAACAGGTGGAGAAAGTAGTAGCAGAAGCCTACTCGAGTGCCCATGAGCTAGAGATTGCGGTGAAATTTCCTATTGAGACATAACTCCAGAAATTGGCTACTGGGTTCCAACATGCAAAGAAGGAGGCCGCACGGATCCAGCTCGAGCTCAACTTGTAGATCGCGGACTTAAAACTACAAGTTCCACTGCCGACGCCACTAGAGATCCTAGAGCAACGCAGCAACGTTATTACTATGGGGCGTGCGATGCTCACATGTTCGATGGAGGAATGTACCAAGCTACTAACTCAATTGATTGTTATGCTCACCTCCCTTCAGGAGGATCCAACATTTTTCCAATTGGAAAATGAGGCCCAAGAGCTCCAGCAAGCTTATGATCAGATCAGAGGAATTGCGCAGACCGTTGCTATTACGTAGCGCTTGGCTAAGATACAGGAGGCTCAAGAACTGGAAATCCAAGCCAATGCCTCTAGAAAAAAGGAAGCAGTGATTAAAGCCCATCTCCAACCATGGCTAGATGAGGCATTTGTCGTTTCAAACACTATAGAGTGCAAGGTAGCCCACATGTAGGCCGAGTATGCCACTATGAAAATGGCAGAGACAGGGACTAAGGTGTCAGCAACACACGTGGAATAGATGCAGCGAATGATGGAAGAGTTCGCTGCCAACACCAGTGACGTACAGAGGCTAATAACCAATCTCCGTGCAAAGTTGATCGAACTAGCTGAGTGACTCAGGATGAGTCACGATGATTGTGTTGGGGGACTGTTGGGTAGTGGAAGCCCCGCACAATGGTCAGAGGGCACGAAGCCCACAATTTTGGGTAAAGTGAGGGTAAAGATTCCGTGAGAAGCGCAGAGCGCGATTTGTAATAAGTCAAAGTCAAAGGGTAGTCCACGCAAAAATAATGTAAAGAAATGTAAGTGGAGTAGACACACCCATGGATCACGGTCCATGGAAACGTATAAATAGAGTGAGGCTCTATGGGTAGGGGGAGGCTAAGTTTTCTTGTATGTTTTGGATCTAAAATGTAATGTGTTCTTGAGAAAAGGAGTCTGAAAGCATCTATAAGTCCGAGTTGGGTATTTGGGTAGTGATAGAGGATTTGCAGCTGTGTGCGTAGAGGCATGGAAGAGTCTGCAGTTGTGTGTGCAAACCCTTGTAGCTGAGTGCACAGGGCGAATCTGGATGTATGGGTGATAAGTGGAAATAAAGATAAGTTTCTTCTGCAAGTTCTTTCTTACAATCTAAGTTATCACAAATCTCACTGTATGAATGGTTGATATAACTGTTTAATCTATTCGCATATGCTTATGTTATAAATATATATGAATCTAAGTTTATTCTAAGTGTGTGAACTAGTTAAATCTGTTAAATGTTTTCTTAAAGACCCTTCTAAGTAGATCTTAATTACAAGACTTCATCAAATAGATTAGATCGGTAAACAATGCGATCTCAGAAAGTTAAAGTCATTTTGGATTTGGATGTGCACGAATATATAGTAGCATGAGGCTGCAGAGAGGTGCATGATACCTCTAGACCACATCCAGACATCCCAAGGGTGCGGAAACTTGGTTCCAGCACCCTCCCCCACTACCTCGAGTGAGACTTCAGTCCGTGCTCTGTGGACTATTGCCGAAAGGGCCAGTAGATGCGGGATTTTCTTGGCTAAATAATTCTTCCGAACCTAGGTCAGGCCCATATAAGCCAACAGTCATATGCTGATGTCGCTAAAAAATGCCATCCTTTCAGCTTTGGTGGTTGCCCTTTTCTCCTGTCTTTTTTGTTTTGTGAGCACGTGCTTTGTAGATGAACAGTTTGACAACAAATGCGGCATCTAAAGGCAGTGTTTTCATAATCAAGTGGCTGGGCCCATTGCTTTTCGTTGTGGAGTAAGAGGATGTGGTCTGGTAATCCTTGACTAAGATCAACCTCCACACAAATCCTAGCAAAAGTGTAGATATCCTTGCAAAGGTGCTCACTCTCTACTTTTAAGAATTTCCCCAAAGCATTTCCAATGCCTGCAAATACTTTGATGTGCCAAAAGTGCAGAGGTAGGTTGTATAATTTTACCCACATAGGCATTTTGGAAACCACCATGGTGTTTGGGTCAAATTCTGGAAACCAAGATGTCATAAAAAGGCCAGCATTACCCCAGAACCATGGTCCCTCGTTCAATGCATATTCCTTGTCATTGACTGTGTAGAATTTGACAATAAAAAATCCTTTTGAATAGAGGTGGATATCACAGTTTTCTATCCATATGGAGTAAATCCATTGACTAAGGGCTTTCGGTTTGGTCCAAAACCCATTAAACCTGCATATCACTGCTTTAGATAAATAATCATCATGTATTTCATTTACCTCAGGTATAACAATTGTTAATGCAGGGTTCTGAGTTTTCTAGTCGATGATGTAGGCACCAGGGGTTGTATCTTGTTGTTCTATTTGCACTTGAGGTTCCATCTTCCCTTTAACTACGTCTTTGAAGGAAACAGGTCCTTTTGAGCTTGGTACATTCCTCCATCGAACATTTGAGCATCGCACGCCCCATAGTAATAACGTTGCTGCGTTGC
>Ga0068618_1000235_pt1 | contig 14211 bp, 9 predicted proteins | sample InSIn2SAF170_2_FD_77423 | JGI IMG/M metagenome (GOLD analysis project Ga0068618, IMG submission 77423) | Clean room microbial communities from NASA Spacecraft Assembly Facility at Jet Propulsion Laboratory, Pasadena, California, USA -... ...
CATGATGCTGCACAGACCGCAAAGAGCACTCATCGCAAAACATAACGCAGTGTATGCCAAGTAATTCCTCCTCTTGCCTCCCGTAGTTACGATGATGGCTTCAGCAACCCTGCGCCGGACTGGGATGGTAAGTCCTAGCACTGCAATATTGTATCGAGCGCTTCTGACATTGTTGCAGGCTCTGTTCTTTGTCTGCACGGAGTGCTACAACGTCTGGTCGACACTCGACAAGGTGAAGAAGTAGGCGAAGCAGCTGGGCGAGGTGATGCATTGAGATTTAGCGTGGCGTTTCTGGTTCTGGCAGAATATGCCCTGACGAGTAGAGGTTGCTTTCTGGTATCTCGAAAGCATAGCGCAGGCAAGCGCATACCCATACATCTTTCCATTTCCCATGACTCCGTCGCTATGCTTGAATCATTTTTCAACCCGTCCTCGTATCATACAGTATCCTACAAGTGCATCGGCGCCAAACTCAGGATCTTACTCCACTTCTTGTTACCCAGCTCTTTGCCCACCACACCGTTCAATCTACTCCCTATCGGCTCGCCTCCCTTGTTGATAAGGACACACGCGTTGTCGTCGAACTTGACCACGCTGCCATCAGGCCGCTGGTACTTCTTCGCTGTCCGCACCACTACCGCATGTCTGATGTCGCCTCTTCGTACTTTGTTCGCGGCGGAGACTGAGACTGAACCGCCTGGACCGGACTCAGGGCCGAAATTTCGTTGCTTTTGGACGACTACTATTATGCGGTCACCTGGAGGTGGGTGTCAGGAAGGACTGCAGGAAGTGAGGGTGTAAGGTGAACGATGCGTACCGATCTTGGCTGCCCTGTCCATCTTCAGAACCTTGACACATTCTGCAACAGCGGCACCGGAGTTGTCGATGACATTGAGCATAGACTAACATGTTCATCAGTATACGCCTGCGCAAGACTTCCTCGCGCCTTCCGGATGCGGCAATGCACGCTTGGCCAAGAGCTCTGCGCGGGGATCGTGAAGGCGTACCTTGAGTAAGATCATGTTGCCTCGAGTGCGACCTCTCCGGCCCGCAATATGCGCTGGTGTATGGTACTGACCTGTAGTGAACTTCAACTCCTTCGTCTGGCCATCCAGCAGCTCTCCGAGGCTTCGGGTCAAAGTCGCGCTAGAGTCCGCGGGCAAGCCAAGCCAGAAATGCGACCAATGACGATCCACGGCAGGGGTCGTAATGAGAGGCTGGGGCTGGACAATAGAGACTCCGAATGTGTAACTTGCACGCGACATCACGACTGCGCAAACTGCCCCCTGTGTGTATTGCTACCATTAACTGTGGTCCTATTGTTCTCCTTATTCACGCGATCGTCGCGAGCGCATTTTCTTGCAACATGCGGGTATAACAAAGGACCGGAGCAAAGGGAGCGTTTGGAATGCCGCCGTAACCGTTATTCAGCAGTCTCTCCTTCAAGCCGCGTCTTCTTTGCTTATTGCGGAGTTGAGGACTAGCACTTCAAGGAGCCTGGGTTTCTTTGCATGTCTACTACACCAAGGACGAAGCCGACAAGATGCCTCGCCATGCGGCGGACCTGGAAGAGGCGCTCAAGAAGAAGGGAGGCTTGACGCTGTCGCAATTGGCCAACTATGACGACCTGATCACGGATGCGCTGGTCGACCGTGTATGTATATCGAGTGCGCGAAAGCGAGCCACGGCGGGCACTAACAGTGCGATCACAGGTATACTTCTGGTCTACCATTCGTAAACTCAAGGCGACATACCACGCTTGCCGAGGCGTCCAGGAACAGGACGTCTGCAATATTCTTCAGAAGCACACTATCATCGATAAAGATCCAGCCGAAGCGCACAAACGCCTCATACTACTGCCTGGCATACAGAAGTTCTACCGTGCACTGAAGACGGAGGACGAGCAAGAACATTTCGAGCGGCATTTGCGCAAATATGTCAATATCTACCTGCCCGACTGCCCGTTCGAGGTTGGTACCACGAACAGATACACGGTCATGACGGCCGAGGCCGCGATTATTTCGCGAAGACACATCAGGAAAGGAGAGCAGATAAAGTATCTGTCCGGTATTCAGGTGGAGATGACGGAGAAGGAGGAGAAGGAATTGTCGAGTCGCACAGACTTCAGCATCGTCTTGTCAAGCAGAAGAAAGCGGCCATCTCTGTTCCTTGGGCCGGCGCGCTTTGCGAATCACGATTGCGACTCGAATGCGCGCCTGAACACGAGCGGTCCACACGGCATCCATATCGTGGCTTGCAAGGAGATCAAGCCCGGCGACGAGATTACAGTCACGTATGGAGATGACTATTTTGGGGAAGATAATTGCGAGTGTTTGTGCAATACCTGCGAGGAGTTGCAGCGTAATGGCTGGGATCCGAAAGGGCCGCTTTTAAAGGATGATGGTAGTGACGAGGAAGACGACGAGAACGAGGAGGCAACTCCCAAGCAGCCAGCTCAATCGAGTGTGCCAGGGAAACGAAAGCGGGAGCATGAAGGACCATTGATCGTGAACGAAGCTGGTGTCGAAGTACCTGCACCGAAGAGGCGTGGACGACCGCCGAAGCGCCCTCGCACGGAGTATGTCGCAGAGCCTGCAACCCCGCAATTCGAGACGCAACTCAGCGCCGAAGAAGTTAAAGGGTCAAATGAAAAACAACGGAATGGCAGAGGCCGTTTTACGAGCCGTAAAGCTGTGAGCCAGCCAGCAAAGGTGGAGTCATGCGAAGTGAAGAGATCGCGTTCCTGGTTTCCCTTTTCGCGAGAGGGAAGTCGTGAGCCACCTCAAGACGATTTGCTGGAGAAGATCAAGCGGATGCTAGGTTCAGTCAGCGACCGGCTTTGCGTACAGAGGAGTTCGAGTCCGGAGAAGGCGGTAACGCCTGAGATCGTTAAGACGGAAATCGGAGCTGATGAAGAAGAGGAAGAAGCTGATGAAGGGAGAGTGGTGAATTCGATGGATGTGAGCGAGTGGCCGCGCAACAACAGAGGACGATTCACAAGGCGCAGCTTGCCAAACAGAGATTCGGTGCCGCACTCAAACCCAACATATGCGAGAGCGCTGTCACGAAGTCCGGAAAGGACGCCTACTTACCTCGAGCCGCAATTGCGCAGCGCCGTAGCTTCAGGCTTCGGAAGCGCAAGATCGAGAATACCATCGATCAAGAAGGAGCGCAGCTTCTCTTCACTACGGCACGTCACGAACGCCGACGAGGCACGCTCTGATGTTTACAGCGTGCCCGACTCGCCTGCGCCCGCTCAGCCGTTCAAGCACAGGCGATTGGCGGAAGTCGTGAGGCCGGACGCATACGAACCTCCAGCCGACCCGCCTGCGCCGTTCGCACCGCCTGCAGAGCCACCAAAACGCAAGAGAGGCAGGCCAAGGAAGTATCCCAGACCTGAAGAACCAGCAGTCTCGGTAACAGATTCTTCGAACGAGTCCACGTCACCATCCTCGCACGGCACGGACAGCTCGTCTAGCGGATCGCTGGCTTCAAGCGCTACGTCCGTTTCAGTCTTCACTGCTGGAAACATAGCGCAGGATATCTGTACCATGTTGGTTGAAGATGAAGAAAGATCTGTCCGACCTAACGCCAGTCTGAAGAAGCGGAAGGCTGACGCGGAGGTGAAAGAAGAGGAGTCAGAACCGCTTACACCTCGCCGTGGCCGGTCAGCACTACGGAGGAGCGTCCGTCAAGCACCAGCTGATCGGTCAGCCCCGCCGGTGCGCAGCATCGAAGTGGAAGAGATCAAAGACGAAGATGAAGAAGATTCTGACGAGAAACGCGGGCCAGTGCGCACACCAGGGGACTACCATCTCTGCCATGCATTGCTTGCAACACCATATCACCGCTGGGTAGAGTGCCGCAATTGCGACGAGCACTTCGTGCAGAGCGAGGCCTTCCTTACGCGCATCGCTTGCCCAAGATGCGAGAGGCATAGCAAGCTGTACGGCTACTACTGGCCCAAAACGGACAAAGACGGTAAGCACGACACCGAAGAACGCGTGTTAGATCACCGCACGATCCATCGCTTCATCGAGCCTGAAGAAGAGCGCAGCGAGCGCAAAGGCCGCAAAACGCTCGCCGACCTACGAAGAGAGGCAGAGCTGCGGGAAGCCAGCCAGCGCCAGGAGAGCGAGGAGAGTGAGAGAGCTATCGACCGGCGTCTACGTATCAGTCCTAGAAGGTCTGAGAGTAGGCGGAAGCTGAGGAAGACGATGTGATATGCCCTCTCACTCTCCAGCCAGCTAAGTTCGCCGGTGTGGCCTGTATGTATTATACGCATCTAGCATAACTACCCAGCAGCATCATCAACCCCCGCAACCGCTCAGGTTCGCATCCAAGGTAGGTAGGTAGTACCAACCCACCTGACCCTCAGCGTCGCACCATGCGGCTAACCGCGGAGGCCGCCCGATCGACGCTGCATCTGGTCATCCAGCTTACGCCTTCCCTTCCTTTTGTTTTCCTGTGCCAATCTGAGGCAACTCAAGTCACCTTGTCTCCTGCGCAGTCTTGCTTTTGGGCGGAGACGTGAACCAAGCAATGTTTGCTACGTGTTCGCGCATCTGACGCAACCTTCACCGTCTCTTCTGCTTGGTAGTTCAAGTTCCTCGAGTTCGCTCGTGGGTCTGTTCTTCTCTTTCCTCGAACTGCTTCCGTCGCTTCCCCTCGGCACACTACAGCTTCGCACCATTACTTCTTCCCACCATTACCAGATCTTTTTGACTGCTGTACTCACTTATTATGGGCACGGACTTCTCCCGGCCTACAGGCCAGTCGTATACAGAACTCCTCTTTCCAGCAGATACCCTACGTCGCTGCTTGGGTGCCGATCACTGCTGGTGTCATGGCGGGCACCGAACTTCGCGGACATTGTACGTAGAGCGCAACACGGATGGTCGTGAACGATATGTTGACCCGATGGAGTACATGGATCGATTCATGATGGGTGGTGATGGCTGGCCGGGTAGCTGGAAAGATCCGCGAGAATGGACAACGAGGGATTATGATCGATTGGGCGAGATCATGAACGAGTTCGCTAATCGAAGACGCGGACAACAGATGGTTGGGCCGTGGGGCGGAGGTGGCATTGGTATGAACATGAATATGAACCCTTACATGGGCGCTATGGGCGGCATGCTCACCCCTGCAGCAATGATGATGCCAGACGGCGGTGGCGGCGGCATGCCGTTCAAAATGCCAAGGCGCTCTGGGTGGGAAGATGAGATGGATCAGATCATGCAGCGGATCAAGCGGATAGAGGTCATTGCCAAAGAATACGAAGAGCGGCAACAGAAAATGGCTGATCAGGTTTATGGGAGTGAGCAGGAAAGGCAGGAGGAAGTGTATAAGCGGAGGCAGAACAAGTTGTGGCAGGAGTTCCAACAAGCGCAGATGGGAGGCGCGATGGGTGGAGGCATGGGTGGTGCGATGGGTTCTGGTATGGCTGGAGTGGGCGCAATGCCTGGCGGCATGGGTGGCATGGGTGGCATGGGCGGTATGATGAACCCCATGATGCCCGTGGGTATGGGCCTCGGCGGAGGAGGGATGGGACAGATGGGCATGGGTGGTTTCGGAGGCGGCGGTATGGCAGGTCTTGGCGGAATGGGTGGCATGGGCGGTATGGGCGGAATGAACGGCATGGGACCTCCGGGTATGGGAAGTCCGTTGATGGGCGGCGCTGGTCTCGGAGGACTAGAAGGTTTCGGCGCTGGCGGTGGTGGTGGATTAGGAGGCAGAAGAGGCGGTCTCGGCGGCCGTCGAAGAAGAAACCTAAGTTTTGGAGACGATATGGACGAAGACGACTTTCGTGGCGGTTTTGGAGGAGGTGGTCGCAGAAGAAGGCGAAGAGGCGGCTTAGATGATGACTTTTTCGGCGGCGGCGGGCTTGGCGATGGTGAGTAAGTACTCCCAATCCCCGGTGCCCGATACTTGACATAACTAACTCATACTACAGGGCCGCCCTCCTCGCCTAGAGGTCCGCCTCGAAGACCCATGCGCCCTAACGGTCCGATGGGAGGTGGAGGTGGAGCAGGTATGGCATTCGACCGCAACGACATCTTCCCTGAGCCAGCAAGGCCGCCAGCTAGGATGCCCTCACCGGATCTATCCAGTGGTGGGAGTCCCTCAGCAGTGCCTCCACCACACGCCATGCCTACAGCAGCGTCCTCCGCTTCAGGACCTTCGGCCACACCTCTTTCTTCACCGCCGATACCTCCCCGTATGCGACCGGGCCCTCCAGCAGATGGAGCGTTTGGCGAACGACCTCTGTCAGGCAGTATACCAATCAATCCAGCTGACCTGGGCGGTGGTGGGCCTGACATTGGCCCATCGTCAGGCTACCCACGTAACTACCGCAATCCCTGGATGGAAGCCGGAGCAGAAGGCATGCCACCTCCCGGGTTCGGCTCCATGGCCATGGGCGCAGAGAATCTAGGTGGTCCCGCTGGGCCTGCTGGCCTCCGACCAGCGCTCAAGAAGAACGTCAGTTTCCAGGCTGAGGCGCGGCTGAGTAGGACTAGGTCGGATGAGGAGAATAGAGGGGAAGGTGAAGCTGGTGCGGCGAGTGGAGCAAGAGATATCAAATAGATGCAGAAGCACGTAAGCGCACATTATAGGTTCTGGAAAGGACCTGATTGCATAGAAGGCGGCCATTTGCTCACCCCACTGATTGCGACTGAGACTAATATGCATGACATGTATAGGCGCAGCAGATCGAAGGTATACTAATTTTACCAACGTTAAGAGATGACAAGGTAGCAAAAGCAGTCAAGAATGCATATACACAACAGTGTTCAAGTAGCGTATGTATCGTACCCATAAACCTCATCCCACACGCCCATATCCACGTTGCCACCCCTGCCATTATCCCAACGCCCAAAACCTACGATTCCATTGTACAGTGCCGAACCCAAAAGAGCTACGAGACCAATTTCGTCATCAACATGCTTTTCATCCTTCTCACCACCATAACGTCTCCTTCTGCATCAACCTCCGCTTCTCCTAGAATATCATACTCTTCACCGCATCCCGACTCCTATGTCCCCTCCTCGAACCCATCGGCGGCGTCTTCGACCTCACGCTCCCACTATTCGTCATAGGAGGAGGCGGTGGAGCCTGCCTAGGCGGACCGCTCTTCAGCGGACTTGTCGGCGCAGAGCGGCTAGCCTGTCTCGCAGGCATCTGCACAGACTTCCTCATGCTCTCCCTCCTCTGCTCAGAAGCCGAAGAAGGCGGACGCGTAAAGTCCTTCACCTCCGTCGACCCTCTCTGCTGCACCGTCCCTGTCGAAGAAGCCGCCGAGCCATTCCTGGCGACAGCAACCCCCGCAGCAGCGGCCTTCTCGTGAGCAAGCACAAGATCCGTCCACGTAGCCGTCCTCTTTCCCATATCAGCTTTGCCAATAACCTGACTCAAAGCCTCCATCCACCTCTCCTTCTCAGCGCGGGAATCGGCGTAGAAGTCAATCGTCTCGCCGTTAGCGAAGCGGATCCGGAAACCTTCTTCGACGTACTGATACCCCTCGTCTTCCTCGGCGAATGCACTCTTACGGCGGCCTTTACCTGGGTTACCGCTCGAGGGGTCAGCTACCAGGGTGGACTTGTCGTCGACGAGGCGGGAGGCTTTGGTGAGGTTGATGACAGCGCGCTTTTGGTGGGTGTGTTCGTGGTAGGCGGTTAACTTGGGGCCGGAGAGGCGGAAGAAGCGGCGACGCCAGTGCTAAGTAAGATGTTAGCAACCACATGCTGTAGGTACACGTCGTAGGTGAGTAGAAGTAGACTTACCGTGCAATCACCACCCTGCTGACTTAGACAGCCCTCATGCACCACCTCGACCACCTCGCCCGCTTTCGCCATCTCTCTGACCGCGGAACCCATGGACTTCGGCATCTCCTCATCAGTCGCACCCTTGGGCTTCGGGATGTACAACAACTGCAACTCCAGCTTGCCAACCACATACGGTGGCTTCCTGATCGGTCCAGCATGATGTGTTCCCCTCTTCGACCGTACCGAGTTGACAACATGGTTGTCCTTCTCGAGAGCCCATTCATTGTAGCAGGGCACATCGACCGTGAACTGCCGGCCGAAGCAAGACCGCTCATGGGCCTTCAGGTTCACATAGGCGCGGGCAAAGGAGCCATCGGAGTTGTTGACCAGTTCGTGCAAAAGGTCCCAGGCGGTGGGTTGGCGGGCTGCTCGCTTCCTGTTGGCCTCCTCTTGCAGTCTCCGCTCTTCTGCTTCGATGGCTTCACGCTCCAATCTCTCCTTCTCTGCGCGCTTCTTTGGGCTCGTGAGGAAGCGTGAGAAGCCACTCGCCTTCTGGGACTTAACGCTCTTGGTTGGGCTGGCACTCAATGTAGGCGTGGCCACCGCCGGAGGAGGTGGAAGCTTCGTTGTAAGCGTGAGCTGGAACTCCAAATCATTAAGCACGACCAACTCGAACTCCTGCCCGATCGGTGCATTCTTGCCAAGCTCTAGACTCGTCGTCGTCACACAATGCAGCCCGTTGTCAAGGGTAAGCTGGAAGTATATCCGATCATTCCTCGGCATCGGCAGATCCAAGCCCTTCACCCCCACGACCTTTACAAACAAGCGGCCGCGCTCAGCACCCTCAGGTCCAGCAGCTTCGTCGTCCAGGCCAGCGGCGGTAGTGGCCATGTCCTCATCAACGACACCCAGCGCAGCGCTCTCCTGACCCGGAAGCGGTGGTGCCGGGACATTGAGGTGAGCCTTCTGAGCTGAGGCGTTCCTAACGCTCTTCCTCCTCACCTTACCATTCCAGGGCTCAGTCTTGAGATACTGCTCCGCGCTCGGTTTCCTCGGGCTTGACTTGCTGCGACGAGACGCTGTGGGCGAGAGGGGCGTAGCCGTAGCACTGCTGGACGTGTTGGAAGTAGCGGTGCCGCTGCTTGTGCCGGAGAAGTCACGCTTCGCGACGACGACTTTGGTATTCTGGCGCATGAGGTAGCCCTTCTGCGAACGCGTATATAGGTTAGCTTTACCGCTTGTTTGGGGGCTGAAGGGTGTAACGGCTGCGTCTATGTCTGCTGTGCCGCCGCCCGAAGTATATACTTCTCTCGCCCCAGCGGAAGCGTACGAATGAGCGAATAGCGGTGGTGGAGGCAGAGCACGGTCAGTAGGTAAGCAATGAAAGGCAGGACCAACCTTCTGGTTCTCGATGACCTTGTCGAACTCTGCATCCAAGCCTAAGCCAAGGTCATCTGCTTGTGAGGTCTCTAGCTGAGGGATGTCGATGCGCATCTTCCGGCTTTCTCTCCTCTTTGCAGGCTTGTCATCGACGAGACTGTCTGCCTTGCCAGACTCTGTGGTACCCTCAGATGAGTATACCGAACCATCTTCAGTGCCCTCAGCATCCGCGCCATCGTATTCAGTCTGATACTGAGTAGGAATAGCAGGAACAGGGTGCTCACTGCTAGTCAGCCTCCTATGCTGCCCAATGGCCTCCAACTCTGCCGGCGTGACCGAAGGGCGAGTCTTCAGCCTGCCGCCTGTCTTGATCGTTGACCTGCGCTCAGGGATGTCTGGCACATCTGGGATCTCTGGGAGCTCTGGCTCAGCTTCGGCTTCAGGGGCGAGCTCACTGCGCTCAACCTCCTCATCATCTCGAGCTTGCATATCTTGCGTATTCAGTGAGCTCACGTCGCTAGAGCGGTTGTGGACGACAGACGCAGGTGTGTCTGGTGGCGATACTTCGGCCGGTGGCTCAGCGTAGGAGGAGGCAGGAATGTAGAGACCTCCTTGCGGCTCATGCAGCGCAGTGGGAGGTGCGAGGTCAGGGATGTTGCTATCATCCAACCTCTGCTGCGGAGCGTTTGAGTGGCTAGAGGTAGGCGGCGAAGGGGTGATGTACTCCTTCATGCCAAAGTCGTAGTCGCCAGTGCTGAGATATGCTGGCAAGCCCATGAAGCTGCCGGAACCGTTTGGCTGCTTAGCCGACTCCGTTGGCGTCGCGAGCGCTTCGGAGTAGTCCTTGACAGTGAGAAGCTGCATCGCATCGTCCAACGTCTCCTTGCCATCATCCACAACCTCTTGCTCATGCACGTGATTGTATACAAGGGTGCCCTCGCCTTCGGGCTCAATGCTGGAGTAGCGGCTCTCATCGTCATCCTCCTCAGCGCTCGCGGACCGCATACGATGGTGCAGAACAGATGTCTGACGGTCGTCATAATCATCCATGCGCGCGGGTGAGCGAGGAGGCTGGAAATGCTGCTCCTCGAGCGCTGGGATGGCGCTGAGGTCGATGCCATCGTCATCAGTCGGCTCTTCCTTGATCTGGACCTGATCCTCATACTCCTCTTGCTGTCCGTCTTCGATCTCGATCGGGTGTTGGTGCAGGTAGGACTGACTCGTCTCCCTCGAGTTCTCTCTGCTCGGAATTGCCTGGTCAGGATCCATTCTTGCCAGTTCCTCGTAGGTCGGCCGTGCCGGGCTATCAGCAAACGCGCTCTCATCAATCCCGTCATCATCCTCGTCCTCGAAATCGTACTTCGTGCCGCGCACCTTTCTAAGGATGCTCTCGCGCGAGATACGTGGTGGCGCGTCGCCGAAGTCCGCGAGGTCCGTGACTACCGAGCCGTCTTCTTCTTGGACCGGTGCCTCTGCAACGCGAACAAGAACATCGGTCTTCTCGCCTGTGTCGAGGTTGGTGATCTGCAACTCTTCGGCTGCGCCGTGCTCGTCGGAATGCGACGCTCTGCGCTCATGGTCTTCGTGATGGCCGCCCAACAACTCCAGCCTCTCATGGAAGCTGAGAGAGGAGTCGCGCGTCATCTTCATGATGTCGTCCTTGCTGCATGATGCGCGCTTGGGCGGAGACGGGAGATTGCGCGCTGCCATAGCAGCACGTTCTGCCGCCGCTGCTAGACTGCCGGAGTCGCGGCGATTTTGCCCAGTCATGAAACCTGGGAGAGGTGGTAGTGGTCTTGCCTCGCCATCCGATGCAACACTTTCCGAACGACCCAGCACCGGGCGTTGTGGGCTGGGCGAAGCGCCGTCAAACACATCATCCTCGTTATTAACAAGGTCTGCGCGAGCGTTGTCAGGTGACATCCGCGTCCAGTCTTCCGGAAGCACTACAGGCGTCTTGTCCGTGTTCTCCAGATCCTCATCGAAGCTGTCATCATGGTGTGATAGGTCTGCCGAGCTGCCGCGATCAAAGCTGTATTCATCGTGGTCGAACTCGTCAGACTCCCAGCTACCCTCGCGCGAGCCTACAGAAATCGAAGGCTCCAGTGTCTGCTGTTCGTACTCATTGATGACCGGCGGCTCCGCGTGGAAAGTCACGCTCTTGTTATGACGATGCAGCGCGCGAGGAGTAGGCACGCGCTCTTCGTCTGACCAAGTACAGCTCTCCGGGTCAAAGCTTGACTGTGGTGACATGCCGAACATGCTTGTGCGCGCCATGCTTGACTTCGTTGGCGAGGGACTGCTAGCGACCTGCTTCTCTGGGCTCACCGGCAATGGCACCTTCGCTGCTTCTTTCGTTGGGCTCAAGATGGGTATGTTGATCTCCGACTCGCTTCTCTTGTGTCCGAGTCTCTGTGGGCTGCGGATCGGGCTGTTCTCCTTCCGCATGCTGTCGAAGCGTGTAAAGCTATTGTTGACGAACTGTTGGCTAAGCGGTCTGTTCGCCGTCGGTCTCTCGACGATTGGTAGTGATGTCGGGTCATAGTCGTCCTTCTTCTCAAGCGAGAAGATATTGCTGTTCTTGACGCGGCTTGCTTGCTTCAGCCTCTCCACGCTGGGTCGCCGCCTAGGCGATGATATCGCCGGAGAGGGCGAGCGCTCTGGAGTGTTCTCGTCGAAGCGAAAGGGCGACATGGTCTGATCTCTGGTCCAGAACGCGCGCGGTGATGTCTTCTCTGGGAAAGGCGAAGAGTTTTCGGCGAATGGGGACGAATCGCGGGAGACGATCATCTTCTGTAAACAAGCCGTTAGCATCATCTCACCCACATATGGCAGGAGGTCGTATGTTGTGTGCGCTTACCCTTGTCGCCTGATTGTAGCTGGGCGAGTTCCTCCTCATGCTCGTACTGCCAATCTCGGCAAGCGGTCGCGGCTGGGCCATCTTGTTTGGACTTGAGGAAGGCGTGTTGTTGCTGGACGAGGAGTTTTTCGAGATGCGAAGCGGCTGAACCTGGCGCACCATTGTAAGTACGCGATGACTGTGATCAATGTCTTTGTGCAAGTGTGTTCATACGGAGTCCATCGCCGTGCACTGTGAGTGGTCGAGGTGTTGCGCAGATGGAATGCTCGGCGGTAGTGACCGCGTGGAATGCGCGTTTGGTCGACTTGCTCAGCAAGCGACAGTGGGAGAAGAGAAAGCGGATGCGCGAGGCTTTCTGCAAGTGACTATCGCATGCTTGGACGAACGAAGGTGATGAATGGAAGATGTTGCGTGAGCGATATGCGAATCAGAGAGAGGAAGCTTGGGCGATGGAAGTCGATCTTGTTTGGACTATGGATGCGGCACGACCGGGGTACACCGGCGGCCGGTTGCCATGGACGACGAGGCTGAGTCAGCCCGCTACAGCTTCGCCGATACCCTTTCGGCGAAGGAGAAGCATGTGAAAGAGCGGCATGTGCATGAAAGATGTTTCGCCTCTCATCATCCGTATGTCCCTTTTGCGAGGCGACATCACTGCTCAAGTCTCTACAGCCATGGCAGTCCACACGAGGAGCTGCGACGCTTCAAAAGCGAAGACCATCGCGCATGGCCCTTTCACCAAATGTCTCGCGAGGGCCTCCCAAGGAAGCTCCGAGCGGCAGACCAGTGCGAAAGAGTCGCAATAGCCCGTTCGGTGGGATGAATGTTACATCAGCGCCTCGCGAAAGAGCAGATGTTCAACGCAAAGCATCAGCGGCGGAACAGAAGCGGAGCATGCGACACTCGAAGGCGAAGCCGGAAAGGGAACAGAAGGATCCGATGAAGGCGCTGAAGATGCAGAGGGCGTTGGCAAGCATATCTTACGACAAGCGTGGGAGGGTGAAAGAGACGTTGATGGAGAGGGATAGCTTTGATGAGTTCGATCTGCTGCCTGTGGTCAAAGAGGCAATTGCTCCACAGGCTTTGGGTGGACTAGTGGATGTGGCGCCTACGCCGATACAGAGACTGGCCATACCCGCGTTGCTCGGGATGGAGGATGGAAGGCGAAGGCAAAGAAAGCAGCCGGTAGAAGATCTGATAGCGAAGAAGGAGATGCAGCAGTTCTTACTCGCTGCCGAGACAGGATCAGGGAAGACACTGGCATACATCCTACCCATAATCGACGCCATCAAGCGCGCCGAGAAGGCTGAGGCCGAGTTGGAGCGGACACAAGCAGCGAAGAAGGAAAAGGAAGAGCAGAACAAGAAGGCCTCACAACTCTTCGAGCTGGAAGCACCGCCAGTAGACGAACCGCACTCCTCCACTGGTCGCCCACGAGCCATCATCCTCCTTCCCACCTCCGAACTCGTCAACCAGGTCGGCGCACTGGTCAAAAGTCTGTCCCACGCAGTCAAGTACCGATCCGCCATGATCAGCGCAGCATACACCAGCACCGTCATCCGCTCCCGCCTCTTCTCGCCGTCCGGCATCGACATCGTCATCTCTACACCTCACTTGCTCAGCAGTATCACCGAGAGTGATCCTAATGTTCTCTCTCGCGTATCACATCTAGTGATCGACGAAGCCGACTCCCTCCTCGACCGCTCCTTCTCTCCCATCACCTCCGCCATCGTCGACCGCGCCACCCCATCCCTGCAACAACTAATCCTCTGCTCAGCCACCATCCCCAGAAGTCTGGACAGCTACCTCCACAAACGCTTCCCAGACGTTAAGAGACTAGTGACACCCAACCTTCACGCCATACCCCGCCGTGTCCAACTCAGCGTGGTTGACGTCGACAAAGTGCCCTACCAAGGTAATCGCGACCTAGCCTGCGCACAAACAATCTGGGACATCGGTAAAGAAGTCGCAGAGCAAGGTGAGGAGAAGGAGAAGAAGATTGTAGTATTCGTCAATGAGCGCGAGAAGACTGTCGAGCTGGCGGAGTATCTGCGCAGCAAGGGCATCGACGCTACGGCTCTCTCGCGCGACAGCGATGAGCGCAAGCAAGCCGAAGTCCTGGCGTCCTTCACCGGCGCTGCCCTCCCTCCTGCTTCCCTGAAGCAGAAGAAAGCAGCAGCCGACGCAGCAGCGCCCATCAGCCCA
>Ga0068618_1000236_pt1 | contig 14182 bp, 22 predicted proteins | sample InSIn2SAF170_2_FD_77423 | JGI IMG/M metagenome (GOLD analysis project Ga0068618, IMG submission 77423) | Clean room microbial communities from NASA Spacecraft Assembly Facility at Jet Propulsion Laboratory, Pasadena, California, USA -... ...
AGGGCCCAATACGAGAATCGAACTCGTATAGCTCGCACCACAAGCGAGAGTTCTACCGTTGAACTAATTGAACCTTGGGCTCTTAGAATGAAAGGGGGGGGAAATTAAGCATTTTCTACTGATTGTGTTGGCGTTGAAACTAAAGCTACTAATCCAGCTACAAACAGTAAAACAACTCGTAGTGTGTATTGGTAATTATTATCCCCAGTTAATACAGGTACAAATAATAATAACGTTAGAGAGATGAAACCTAAGATAATATATAGTGCATAACTTGTTACGATTCCTGTATCAAGAGTAGCAACTTGCCGACTAGTATTATAGAATGATTCTGTTAATCCAAATGGACCAATTTTCTCTACTAAACCTCGATCTAGCACTTTTGAAGTTACTAAACCTAATTCTAATGCTTTGTTGATGATATAATGGTTATAGATAACGTCAAAGAAATATTTACCATTAAAGAAAGTGTACAGAGCATAACCTAATTTAGTTTGTGTTAAGTTGACTGTAAATTCTGGTAATCGGTGATATAATAATAATGCTGTAGCAGCACCTAAAAGACTTCCTGCAGCAGGTAATAATTTGTAGAATAATGGAATACTAAACTCTGCTTCTACTAAAGTGATATGAGTAGGGTGGATAAATAAAGCTGAAGATAAGAAATCACTTCCAGGTCCTACAAATAAATCTTTAGCAACATATCCAAAGAAGATCGCTAATAGTGATAAGATTACATATGGTATTACCACGATTAATGGTTGTTCATGTGTATGTTCATAATCACCTTTAGGAGCATTTGGATAGGTTAAGAAAGTCATACTAATCAATCGGAAAGAATAAAAGGCAGTGATCATTGCAGTAATTGTACCTAATCAATAAGCAACATTACCACTAAATTCATACTGACCATAAGCCAATTCTAAAATAAGATCTTTTGAGAAGAATCCTGTTAAGAATGGGAATGCCATTAGTGACAGTGATCCAACTAAGATAGCTGTGTATGTAAAGGGTAAAAAGTTAATTAATCCACCTAGTTTTCGTAGATCTTGTTGATCTTTCATTGAATGTAATACACCTCCAGCAGCTAAGAATAGTAAAGCTTTAAAGAAGGCATGATTTACTAAATGGAATAATGCAACATTGTACTGGCTAAGCCCTACTGCCATAAATAGATATCCCATTTGTGAACATGTAGAGTAAGCAATAACCCGTTTAATATCATTTTGTAATAATCCCGTTGTAGCGGCAAAGAAAGCTGTTAATGCTCCTACTCATGTAATAACAATTAATGTTGTTGGTGCATATTCTAATAGTGGTGAGGATCGTAATAAAAGATAAACCCCAGCTGTAACAAGTGTAGCAGCATGGATTAGAGCTGAAACAGGAGTTGGACCTTCCATTGCATCTGGTAATCAAGTATGTAAACCTAATTGAGCACTTTTACCCATAGCAGCTAATAGTAATAGTAAACCGATGATTGTAAGTGCTGATTCATTAATAAATGGAGATAAGCTAAACACTGTACTGTAGTCTAAGTTACCAAAAACTCAGAATAATGCAAAGAAACCTACACTTAAGAACATATCACCTACTCGATTAACAGTTAAAGCTTTAATAGCCGATTTATTAGCTTGAATTCGAGTAAATCAGAAGTTGATCAGCAGATACGATGATACTCCAATACCCTCTCAACCTAAAAACATAACAAGATAATTATCCCCTGCTACCAGTACAAGCATAAAGAATGTGAACATAGATAGATAAGAGAAGAATCGTTGGTTATGTGGGTCTGCTGCCATATAATCTACAGAGAAAATGTGAACCAGTGATGAGACAATTAATACAGGTAATAACATAGAAACAGTTAAGCTATCAAATAAGAAACCTCAGTTAACTAACATTGACTCTGAATCAATTCAACTAGTTAAATAAATATGAACTGGACTTCCAGATAACCCTACTTCATAGAATGCTACAATAGATAATAATGCAGACATCACTAGTAAAGTACATGTCACAATATGAGCACCTGTAACACCTATTTTTCGACCTAAGAAACCAGCAGAAATAGCACCAAGTAAAGGTAAGGCTAAAATTGTCAGATACATTTAAGCTAATGAAATGCTTCCTCGTAATCGGTAATAAGCAACTAAAATACCTAATCCAATGGCTGATTCTGCCCCTGCAATAGCGATAATGTAAACACTGTATGTTTGTCCTAAGATATCATCAAAACCAAAAGAGCTAATGATGACCAGTAAGGTTACAGCTAACAGCATGATTTCAATTGAAATTAGCATTAAAATAATATTTTTTCGGTTAAGTACAAAACCTAAAATACCGATTAAAAATAAGATTAAGGATAGATTCATTGTATTAAGCGTATTTTTGTGTCTATTATTTACTTAAGTTATTAAAAAATAAGTAAAGTTTGGATCTTTTGTGGATATAACGATACGACTATCGCACCCTAATAGTCTTTCCGCCTGAAGGGCAGAAAGGTACATTCTTCAGCGTAGCTGAAGAAAAGGACTCATTAAAGAGCCGTAAAATATAAACGAGAACAGTCGGACTCGAACCGACACCACCTATTATGACGTAATAGTGTTCTACCATTAAACTATGTTCACTTGGGTCCCGATCTCCGATCGGGTGACATTTTGGTGAAAGGGGGATTATAGATGTTATCAATCTACTGCACGTTCCCGTACAGCATCCGTGTTACAACTTCACAAGAGTCATGACGATTATTACGTAACTTGGATTCTCTGCCAAACTACTTGCATAACCAATCACTCCCCTCGTGTGATGTGCAGTTAGTACATCTCAAATAGAATCTTCACCATGGCGTACTGATCCATGATTACTCAGAATTCCTTCTTCATGTAGCCGAGTTTCAGACTACAATTCGTACAGAATAACCGTTAATGATTAGCATTTTTATTGACTCGATTATGAATGCAGCACATTGTAGTTATTTGTGTGGCACGTCTATAGCCCACCGCATAAGGGCCATAAAGGCTTGTCTTAGTCCTATGAGTATCCTTATTTTAAAGATACACTGTTATTGGTAGCCAGCAAAGCTGGCGGACATCATCCCGGCTGCGCCGGAATTGGACCTTGAGGTAGATCTAACAGTAAGGTTTGCATTCATTAGCGGACTTAACCTAACGTCTGACGACATGAATTGAAGACAGCCATGCAGCACCTGTAATATCCAATCTTCTCCTTTAAGGGATGAGATCTCAGATATTATACAAGCGGTGGTAAGATTTTGCGGGGATTATCGCATTAAATAACATACTTCACTCTGGGTTTTTGAAACCGTCTAGTCCTTTCATTTTCACTCTTGCGAGTATACTAGTGTTGCGGAGTACTTACCGCGTTAGCAGTAAATCATCTGGGGGAAACCGTGATAATTTGAGTACTCATCGTTTACAGTAAGGATTAATAAGGTATCTAATCTTAGTTACTTCCCAAACCTTCGTGCTTTAGTGTTGATTTACTGAGCGAAGCGAGGATTAAGAGAACGGAGCCATTTAAGACTTCGCTCTTGTACCGCTCACTCCGTTCGCTATTAATTGTAACAAGCCTTCGCCTTTAGTAGTCAAACTAGGATCAAAATATTTCATCATTCCTCTAGTCGTTCTCATTACATGTCTTAAATCCTAGTTAATTTTACGTAACTGCCTACGCACGCTTTACGCATATGTATGTGGCTTAATGGTTGCCCTAATCGTATAACCGCTCCTGCTGGCACGATCATTTGGAAGGACTTCACTATCTCTACGGTCATTATTGGAAGAGTAGTGTCTATCATACATAATATGAAAGATTCTAGCTAGCATGTTCATTCTAGTTGGAAACGAACATTGACAATGATTTGTGACTGCTGTACATCTAATGATGCCTTGGGTGAATTGCACACCCATTGTGGGATAAAAACTTTCATCATATCCTACCCATCTTTGGCTAGTTGAGCTTTTACCTCTCCTACTACCTATTGGGAACTAAGCAAGTGCTCAAGGCATATCTACTTAGCCATCCTCACCTCTACGCCAACATGATTTCCATGATGACTTGCATGTCTTCACCTGCTAGATACCATTTAAGCTGAGCCAGGACCAAACTCAAAATTTGTTGTACACACCTAAAAAGGGTGGTTATTGTTTTATTTCTTATATTTAAATGCAAAAGATGGGACTTGAACCCATAAGACCTGAAGTCATTTTGGCTTAAGCAAAATTCGTTTACCTATTCCGACACTTTTGCTGTGGGTTGGTTCTTATGTCGGTTAACCTAAGAAGAAGGAAAAAAGGGGGGAAAAGACAAAATTAAGCTTTTTGATTTGATTGAGCGGATTCTGTTGCTAGATCAAGTAGAGTATTTTCTACAATCCCAATAACAGGTACAATAATTAAGAATCATCCAAAATACAATGCAGTACTAATTTGACCTACTGTAATAAATGGGTCTTCAACGTGACATGCCCCTAAATACATTAAAACAAAAAAGTTAGCAGTAAAGACTCAGAAAGCAAATCGCATTAACGGTCGGAACTGTGCACCTCGAATTCGTGATGTATCAAGGATAGGCATTGCTAGTAAAATTAAAAGAGCAGCCAGCATTGCGACAACCCCTAGAAGTTTATTAGGAATTGATCGTAAAATTGCATAGAATGGTAGTAAATATCATTCAGGAACAATCGATGGAGGAGTCTGCATTGGGTTTGCTGGAATGTAATTATCACTGTGTCCCATTAAATTTGGAGCATAGAATACAATGGCAGATAATGCTAATAAGAAACCAAAAATAGTGACAAGATCTTTAAATGTAAAGTACGGATGGAATGGCACTCGATCTGTATTTCCACTGATCCCTAATGGGTTACTTGAACCGTGTTGGTCTTTAGCTAATAAATGTATTGCGGCTAATGCGGCTAAAACAAAAGGTAGTACAAAATGTAAAGCATAGAATCGATTTAATGTGGCATTATTTACAGAGAATCCTCCTCAAATGAATTCAACAATATCTTTCCCAATTCAAGGAATAGCAGACATTAAATTAGTAATAACTGTTGCTCCTCATAGAGACATTTGCCCGTAAGGTAGGACATAACCAAGGAATGCAATAACAATCATTAAGATTAGCATTACAACTCCAATTGATCATACTAGTGTTCGTGGTGCTTTATATGATCCATAGTATAGTCCTCGAGCAATGTGAATATAAACAAAGATAAAGAAGAATGAGGCAGTATTAGCGTGTAAATATCGGATTAATCATCCATAGTTAACATCTCGCATAATGTGTTCAACACTAATAAAGGCAAGGTCTACTGATGGTGTGTAATGCATTGCAAGTGTTACACCTGTAATGATTTGGATAACTAAACAAGCACCTAATAATGAACCAAAGTTTCAAAGATATGAAATATTTGTAGGTTGTGGTGCATCGATTAAGTAGCTATTTAGAAGTCCTAAAATAGGATGTGTTTTAAGTAATCGCATAGTAATATAAAAATACATCCATTACAGTATTAGGATAATGGACTCACTTCAGATAATAGGTAATCGACCTATGTTTTTGCTGGCTTGGTTATTGAGTAAAATAGATCTTGAGGGAGTTGAACCATCTTCTGGCAATTATCGGTTGCCCGTTTTACCGTTAAACTAAAAATCTTGATACTTATACCTATGTGATTGAATTAGGCAAGGTAAGGGGAGAAGGGTTAGATCTGTACGGTACAAGAAGAACTGGTTTTTTAAAAGTCTCTGAATAAATACTTTCATTTTTTCTCCTTTTTTGGTTTAACATTCAGGTATTTTTAGTACCTATAATAGTAGCCGCTTGGTCACAAAAATAAAGGTTTTCCACTAAAGGGATCTTTGTTTGAGCATCTGCAATAAAGTACTTAGGATCTATTGTTTTAAGTTTTTTTGGCTCAAAGTAAAACTGTATTCCGACCAGAGGGAGGATTGTGAGAAGCGTAGCATTGGATGGCCCTCTGGTGCGGGTGCACTCGCTACGCTCGAACTGACTTTTGTTGATTTCAGCCTTTAAATCGTTTATCATTGAGTAAAGCTTCTTCCAATATTCGAGGGAAAAATTCCGTTAAAAATTTTAATGCTCATATTTCCTTAAGTGAAAGTGCATACGTAGGATTTAATTCCGACCAGAGGGAGGTCTATGAGAGAGTAGCATTGGTTGTCCTCTGGTGCGGTTGTACTCGCTACGCTCGAACGCTATAAATTCAAGATAAAAATTAAAGCAATTGTAAACGCTCTGTCAATAACATAAGTGAATACCTTTTCTTCTTAATACTGATTTATGCATTGAACAACCTTTTTTACCTATCTCTCCTGTAAAACAGCTGACATGGTCACAAAATCGGGTATATTGGTTTATGGTGCTACCTCGTCGCGAGACTCCGAGCGATATATTGCTTTCTCTCTACTCCAACAGACCACACATAAACCCCTGCATCATTAGTAACAAAAGGATACGTGTAATCGGGAGAGTAAGAAGATGAAAGAGAAAGTGTATGACCTTTAGAAACAATTTTGTCGTTTGTTCATTGGGATAAAATGCTAACTGGATCAGATAAATTTTTCTGTATGAAAGTATAAACCGGAGTATTTTTCGATTCTTCTAGTAACAGGGATAATTCTGAAATATAGTAATGTCTTTTTGGAGTTAAAATTTCCCTAGTTAGCAGCCCAGGGTTTTGCTCCAGTTGTAATCTTGTTTGTCATAGTAAGTCTGGCCGAACGGAGTGAGGGATAAGAGAGCAAAGCATTGAATGTTCTCCGTTCTCCTAACTCGCTTTGCTCGAATTCATTCTTTTATTTACTTAAGAACCTCATCAGTAGATCGACACGTAAAGGAACAGTCAAACTACATCGACAAAGTGTCAGTATAGAATAGATGATTCGAATCCTAAATGGTGGTGATCTGTTAACTGATAAGATAAAATTCGGAAAAAGGCCACTGCAATGAACAATGTTCCGATAATAACGTGTAACCCATGGAATCCAGTAGCAAAGAAGAATGTACTTCCATATGCTCCATCTGAAATTGTGAAAGGTGCTTCATAGTACTCTAATCCTTGTAATCCTGTAAATACAAGAGCTAAAACAACGGTTAAGATAATACCTAATAACACTCCTTTTCGGTTACCTTGGATTAATGAGTGGTGTGCATATGTTACTGTAGCTCCTGATGATAATAAAATAATTGTATTTAGTAAAGGAATTTCAAAAGGATTTAAAGGATCAATACCTGCAGGAGGTCAATGTGCTCCTAATTCTACCGTAGGAGCTAAAGCACTGTGAAAGTACGCTCAGAAGATAGAGATGAAGAAAAAGATTTCACTTACAATGAAAAGAGCTACACCTAAGTTTAGTCCTTTTTGCACTGCAAATGTATGGTTACCTAGGAATGATCCTTCGGCAGCCACATCTCGGAATCATAAGATCATCGCAAATAATGTAGCTAAAAATCCTAAACTTAATAATGTTCCTCCATTAGCATAACCATTAAAGTACATTACTGCAGATAAAGTTAAAGATAATAAAGCAAAAGATGTTAATAGTGGTCAGGGTGAAGGGTCCACTAAATGATAAGGATGAAATTGGAATTGTGTTCGTTGTACATTGTTCATATACTGTAAAAATCATTCATGTCTCTATCTATTAACTTAGATAGTTCGACTGCTTTATTGGGTTGGGTTATGAACAAGACGGCCTAGAATTAAGCGCTTACTTGTGAACCCTATATTAGTCTATTTGTTTTGAATTCTTCTTAAACTAGCTAATAGGTTCGCTAGCTAAAGATGCCGTTCGCTAACTTAATCTACTAATCCGGACAAGATGAGATTCGAACTCATGGTACCTAAGTACGTCATATTTCAAGTATGGTGCATTAAACCGCTCTGCCACATGTCCTTTTCCGCTTGACATTCTTCTGTCGGTTAACCTAATAAGAACCGGCAACTACTCTTTCACATAAGCAAGTTCTTCTGCAGTAGAACAAAAAGAGTAATGGGGAGGCATGAATAGATAGGAGTAGGAAGATTCGAACTACCGTAAACTTTATCATGAGTAAAGGGCATTAACCATTATGCTATACTCCCTGCATTTAATTGGACGAGGAGGAATCGAACCACCAACTGCGTTAGCAAACTCATTTACAGTGAGTCTCCTTACCATTAGGATATCGTCCAGTTCTATATTCACTATTAAATGGTCTCGACCTTTTCACGATTTGACTTATCTGCTCCCGTGGAGGATTGAACTCCAATATTCGGTACTTCACACCGACGCTCTCACCATTTGAGCTACCGGAGCAATTCCCGATCGTAGATCGGGTGATGGGACCCAGCGTAGCTGGGTAAGGGTTGGGAATGGAGAAAAGGAGACTCGAACTCCTCCTTACGCTATGCAAAAGCGTTATACTACCAGATATATTATTTCCCCAGTGCATACTTATACTTATTTTACGGCCGGTTGGTTCTTCTGTCGGTTAACCTAAGAAAAAGGAAAAGGGGGAAAAAATCCAAATAACTAGTAAGGGGCAATATCAAAAGCTACTAGTAACGAAGGAACCAAGATAATAAAGGCAATAACCATAGGTAACATACCTACTCAACAGAACTGCATTAGTTGATCATATCGTAATCGTGGTAATGTTGCTCGGAATCATACAAATAAGAAACAGAACATACATGTTTTTAGTGCTAGTACAATACTTTGAAGATTAATGAATGTATCGTTAACAAAGATTTGTGGCATTAAATACCCACCAAAGAATAAGATCGCTGTGAAAGTTGACATTAATACAATACTACAATATTCAGCCAAGAAAAAGAACACAAAAATCATTCCGGAGTGTTCAGTAAAGAAACCTGCTACTAATTCTGATTCTGCTTCAGGTAAATCAAAGGGTGTTCGGTTTGTTTCTGCTAAGGCTGAGATAAAGAACATAATAAATAAAGGTAATAATGGTACTACAAATCAGACTCTTTGTTGCATTTCAATGATCTTGATAAAGTTGAAGGTTCCTGTAATTAAGATTACGGCTAATACAGCAGAACTGTAAATTAATTCATAACTAATCATTTGAGCTGTACTTCGTAATGAACCTAAAAAGGCATATTTAGAATTAGCTGATCATCCTGCGAACAGAATACCATATACTCCAATAGATGAAATAGCTAATGAGTACAGTATTCCTAAAGAGAAGTCAGTTAATGTAATACCGCTACCAAAAGGTATAACTGCTCAACCTAATAGACTAAAGATTAGGCTAATAATAGGTGCTAAAAAGAACAGACTTTTAGTTGAGTGTTGTGGGACCACGGTTTCTTTAACCACTAGTTTAAGAGCATCACTAAACGGTTGCAGTACTCCATAGTATCCAACTTTATTGGGACCAACTCGTCGTTGCATACTTGCCAAGACTTTTCGTTCAATGATGGTCATAAAAGCTACTGCTAATAAGATAGGGACCAACACAATTAACACTTCTAATAAACTGTAAAGAACGGATAGCATAATAAGATTAAAAAAGCTACTTTAAGAGTAAAATAGCTAGGACTAAAGATGAAAAAGGGGAGGAAAAATTATATCTATACTTGGCTATCTAATCAGCTTAAGTATTTTTCTAGTGATACAGCTTCAACGGCAATTGGCATAAACCCGTGATATACCCCACAGATTTCTGAACATTGTCCGTAGTAGACTCCTTCTCGTTGGATTAATACTGATGTTTGATTTAATCGTCCCGGTACTGCGTCTATTTTAAGTCCTAATGATGGTACAGCAAAGTCGTGGATTACGTCTTGTCCTGTTACAATAAATCGAACGTGTGTATCCACTGGTACTACTACTCGATTATCAACGTCAAGGATTCGTAATTGTCCTAATTCTAGGTCTGATTCTGGAACCATATATGAGTCGAATTCAATTGATTCTCCATCTTCATTAATAAAGTCTGAATACTCGTACGATCAGTATCATTGATGTCCAGCTACTTTAATTGTCATTGAGGGAGAAATCACTTCATCCATCAGGTAAAGTAATTTGAAACTTGGGAAAGCAATAGCAATTAACACTAACGCTGGTGTAATCGTTCACACTAGTTCGATTAATGTTCCGTGATTGTGGTATTTATGCACAATTTGAGCTCGGTTGCTGTTAAAGTGGATTAGCACAGAACCTAACATTCAGAATACTAAGACTGAGATAACAATTAGGTAGAAGAAAATAGAATCGTGTAATTCTACAATTCCTTCAAAGCTAGGTGTTCTACCATCTTGGAAACCAATTTGTCAAGGATAAGATGCATCATTATGGATTGAACCTTTAAATGCTAAAGATAAAGCACCTAAGGCAATCATAGATAATAAATTGAACATGAGTTATTCGTTTGTTTTAGCCTTACTTTTTTGGGTATTTAAGGCTTATCTTAGATGTAATTAAGAAATCGGTGAATCGAACACCGGTAAACCACGTGTAAGATGGCCACTTTACCACTAAGTTAATCTCTTTCACTGCTGGTTTTTCTGTCGGTTAAGCTAAGAAGAATGTAAAGGGGGATAAAATAAAAAAAGTTAGTGTAACTCAATTGCATCTTTCAAGTAAGAACAAGTTAAAATAGTAAATACATAAGCTTGGATTAGTGAAACAGCAATTTCAAGTCCTACTAAAGCAATAAAGATTGCCATTGGGATCAGTGTTACAAAGAATAATAAGACACCACTTGTTAAAGCAGGGTATAGGAAACCACTTAATATTTTTAGTAATGTGTGACCAGCTACGATATTCGCAAATAATCGCACTCCTAAACTAAATGCTCGTGCAAAATATGAGATTAACTCAATTAAAGCTAGTAATGGTACTAAAGCAATAGGTGTTCCAGCAGGGATAAAGAAGCTAAAGAAATGGATTCCGTGTCGTACTAATCCTAGAATTGTAACTCCTAAGAAGATCATTAGACTTAGTCCCATTGCAACAATAGCACTTGATGTGAAAGCAAATGAGTAAGGTACATTACCTACAAGATTTCCAAGTAGGATAAATCAGAATAAAGCATAGATAAAGGGTAGATATAGTTCATTTGCACTTCCAATTTGTTCTTTAACCATAGCATGTAGTGTAGCATAAGATGATTCTAGTGATAAACTTCATTTACTTGGAACAATTCGGTGGTTGTTAGCAGATAAAACATGGTATCCTAGTCCTAGCACTAATACTAATAATGTGTAGAATCCTACGTTAGTTAATGAGATAACAAAATCTCCTAAAATAGGTGCTGTAAAGCTAATGAAATTTGTTGTTTCAAATTGCTCTAAAGGTGATGAGGCAACCGGTACGATTGTACCAATCGTATTGAAATGGTTTAACATAAGGTTATTAAGTTATAGTTTCTTACATTTATACTTTTTTTTAAAGTTATAGTTTTGTGATGTACATTCGTGTTAAGAATAGTTCAGTAAACATTGGTAAAATGTATTTTGAGAACACATAAACCATTGTAATTAGAACTAAGAATGCAAATGTTAATTGGTTAACAAAATAGAAAGGTAGTAGTTGTGGCATATTGATTTGGCAGTGAGCGGCTCTCTCAAAAGAGCTATCTTATTTCACGGGATGTGAACTTAGACATAACAAAGCGTGATACTTATATTTATTTGTTTGGTTGGTTCTTCTGTCGGTTAACCTAAGAAAAAGGAAAAGGGGAAGAGGATTGAAATTAACTTTGTACTGGTAGCATATTATAGCTATGGAATGGAGTAGGTGAATCTAATGTTCATTCTAATGTTGTTGATGCTTGAGCTCCGTTATAGAATTCTGGTGTTGATGTAAAGAATGCTGGGATTGCTCAAGGGTTTGCTGTTACTGTTTCTCCATTAGCAAAAATATCATAGATTACGTAACCAAATACCCCTGTAGCTACTACTGAAATAATTGAACCTACACTACTAATATAGTTTCAATCAGCATATGCATCAGGGTAATCAGGGATTCGTCGAGGCATTCCTCTTAAACCTAGGAAATGCTGAGGGAAAAAGGTTACATTTACTCCAACAAACAATGTTCAGAAGTGGATTCGTCCTAATACTTCATTGTATGTTTTACCTATGATTTTAGGTGCTCAGTAATAGAACCCTGCGAACATAGCAAACACAGCTCCCATAGATAGTACATAATGGAAATGAGCAACGACATAATATGTATCATGTAATGCAACGTCTAAAGAAGCATTAGCTAAAATAACTCCTGTTAATCCTCCAATTGTGAATAAAGCGATAAATCCTAGTGCAAATAACATAGGTGTTGTATATCGTACTGATCCTCCATAACATGTAGCAATTCATGAGAAGATTTTAATTCCTGTTGGAACTGCAATGATCATTGTTGCTGCTGTGAAATAAGCTCGTGTATCAACGTCTAATCCTACAGCATACATGTGATGGCTTCAGACAATAAATCCTAAAATACCAATTGAGAACATAGCATAAACCATTCCTAAGTAACCGAATACGGCTTTTCCTGAGAATGTTGATACTACATGTGACACAATTCCGAAACCTGGGATAATTAAGATATAAACCTCAGGATGTCCAAAGAATCAGAATAAATGTTGGTATAGGATAGGATCACCCCCTCCTGCAGGGTCATAGAATGATGTGTTAAAGTTTCGATCTGTTAATAACATTGTAATACCTCCTGCTAAAACAGGTAATGATAGTAATAATAAAATTGCTGTTACCATGATTGCTCAACAGAATAAAGGTAGTTTGTGTAATGTCATACCAGGGTTTCGCATATTAATAATTGTTGTGATGAAGTTCATTGCCCCTAACATTGATGAAATCCCGGCTAAGTGAAGACTGAAGATAGCTAAATCTACAGAACCACCTGAGTGTGATTGGATTCCAGCTAAAGGAGGATATACCGTTCAACCTGTACCAGCCCCTTGTTCTACAAAAGCACTAGCTAATAGTAAAATTAATGAAGGAGGTAGTAATCAGAAAGAAATATTGTTTAATCGAGGGAAGGCCATATCAGGTGCTCCAATTTGCACTGGAACTAAATAGTTACCAAATCCTCCAACAAGTCTAGGCATAACCATGAAGAAAATCATAAGGAAAGCATGAGCAGTAATGATCACATTATACAATTGGTGGTTCCCATTAAGTACTTGTACTCCAGGAGAAGCTAATTCCATTCGAATTAACACTGAGAAGGCTGTACCTAACATTCCACTAAAGATAGCAAAAATCAGATATAGTGTTCCAATGTCTTTCGCATTAGTTGAGTAGCATCATCGGATAAAATTCATATTTGCATATTCAATTGGTCCTTATTTCTAATTTTATTTTCATTTCCATTCTTAAGTTATTCTGCTTCACAGAATAACGGCATATTTAGCTACGCTAAATATAGGCAGAAAGAGAAAAGATACGGACTAAGTGAGATTTGAACTCACAAGGATTCATCATCCAGGCATTTAGCAAATGCGTTACTTCACCAATGGCGGTCAGTCCTTTTATTTAATCGATGCCGGCTGGACATCAGGAGACTTGAACTCCCATTAGGCAATTAGAAGTTGCGTGCTTTACCATTAAGCTACATGCCCTCTCTTGGTAGCCAGATGTTCCATCTGGCGGACGTCACCCAATCGCAGATTGGGAACTAGGTACAGGAAGATTCGAACTTCCAACCAAAGAGTTAAAAGCTCCTTGCTCTACCATTGAGCTATATACCCTAGCCCAGAAACTGAGTGAGCTTGATTCGAACAAGCATCGTACACTCCCAAAAAGTGGAGACTTGCCAATTAGTCGATCACTCAAGTAATCAGCACCCGATCTCTGATCGGGGCCCGCTGATTGACCACGTTCAATCGCATCCCCTTAGGATGCTTATTGAACAATGCCTAATTCTGGAATTGAACCAAAATTTACTATTTACAAGATAGTCGTACTAACCGTTGTACTAATCAGGCTTTCCGAACTCTATGATACGGTTAATGATCTGCACGGGGCTCGAACCCATACTACCACAGTGAAAGAGAGGTGTGCTTACCAGTTGCAGCAGCAAATCGGGAAAGAGGTTACAGACCAAATGCGAGTATTTGTCTGAGTTGGAGTTATAGCTTTACTTATGATTCCTCG
>Ga0068618_1000238_pt1 | contig 14159 bp, 18 predicted proteins | sample InSIn2SAF170_2_FD_77423 | JGI IMG/M metagenome (GOLD analysis project Ga0068618, IMG submission 77423) | Clean room microbial communities from NASA Spacecraft Assembly Facility at Jet Propulsion Laboratory, Pasadena, California, USA -... ...
CGAATAAGAAGACGACACTGAGAAGATTACCCTGTTTGGTCCGGGTTTGAGCTTGAGTTCGCTCTGATGATCGTCATTCGTCATCAGTATTCGATTGTACATCAGTTCGATTTGTGACTTACAAGCTGATCAGATGTCAATCTCAAAGTTTTAGCATAGTAGACCTTCTGATCCGAGGTCTCGTCCTGATTTGTCACCAGTGTTATTACGTGTGGAGGCAGGCCATCTCATATCTCGTTCAGACGTACCTGCTTGCTAGGGCCCGCAACGGATAATTCAGGCGCCGGAGTCTCAGCACTGACTACCGGAGTGTTCGGAGTAGTAATGGATTCGATAGGGATTCCTGCACTTTTGTCGCGTCTCCACCACCTTGACCACCCATAACCCTTGGCCGATTTCGCTTCGACGGTTTCAGCCTGAGCGCTGCTAGGCGAGAGAGGCGGAATGAGTTCTTCTGGCTTTCCAGCACTATCCGGAGGCGTCAGGGATCGTCTATACACTGCCAGAGCTGCTAAAATAGGCGATGCGTTCTGCCATGTTAGAAACCTATGTGCCGAGATCACGATAAGAGCGCGACCACCGACTGAACCTAGTGCGAGCTGGTACTCACTTGTTATCGTAACGTATGACCAGGTCGGACAGGTCTACGACTTTCGGTTCTTCAATGAAATGTTTGAATGTGATACGATTGGCTTCGAAAACTTCGGCCAGGATCTGGCCGGGAGTATGCTGTTGATTAGGAGATCGGTTCCAGACAAAAGAAACACGTTCTTACATCGTCGAGGTTCTCCTCTACACCATCTCCAGCTAAGACCTCTCCACCCAGCCCAAGCTCAAAAACGTGGCTGCCTTTAGACATCTCGAGCGTAAACTTGTAAGGATCGTTTTCATCGTTCTTCAATCGACCTCCAGGCTGCGAAAACAGTACTTGTGATTCGTTTGTCGCCGCGACGCCCACCACAGGTTCACTCTGAATCCTTTCGAGCGGGTTGGCCTTCAATGATGGCTTGAATTTCGGAAGTTGAGACACTACTGGCACCGATGCGCTTTTAAGTGGATTATCATGCGTCAAGGCGAGAGAAGGGCGCTCGGAGACCGGCGAGAGCGATTTCTTGGCGCTAGGATCTACCACAGAACCCTGCATTGGGTCATCCATCTCATTCACCGGTGTCTTCTGTGGAAATCCGCCCCATTCCCAAGTGTATCCTGAGGCAAGAAGAGGCTCACGCCCGATCTCTGGGGGCTCGGAAACTCCTCGTTGAAACCCTTCCCTCAGCTGAGGTCCGTTTTTGGGCAAATTTTCTATCGTGTCAGCTGATTCCACATCATTCTCTCCTTCAGGTAGATCATTATAGCTCAGCCTTCGTTTGATCTCTTGCACAACAGCTGATTCCATGACTGGTGGCGTTAACGCTCCTTCATTTCCCATAGAATCTTCCTCCGTCAATGCCCCCGCACTGACTAGCAGATCTTGAGCGAACTGAACCAGCCCCTTGCTCTTCTCGACATCCAGAATAGCCCCTAAGTCCATATTATCTCGCAGTCGCTTCTCGCTTGCTTCTGGAGTATCATCGTGGTCGTTCAGATTCAAACCTGACATCGTTTTGCTAGCGGAGGCGACGCCTTCGTCTTCACCGGGGCCGCTGGCAGAATCCGTTGGTGGTCTATGATAGCCCGCCATGTCAAGTATCACATCTAGTGCATTGAGGTCTGTCATCAGTAAGAGTACTCCGTCTAAGCGTACATTTACTCACCTTCATTGTATAATAATTCCGGTGCTTCCCCTTCTCCATCCTTGAGCTCGGGCAACCGCTCATCAGCTCTATCTTGCAAAGCTCCAAAAGCATCTCCAGCACCGCTTCCCATGCGCTTCTTCTCTGGAGTTCCAGCTCCGGCCGAGATCGTACTGCTCAAGCTAGTGGCAGATCCTCTTCGTTTCAATCCGAGATTTCCCAGTCCAACGGAAGCAGCGCCGGCAAGGGATGCTCTTGCTTTATGTGATCGAACATAATCTTTCAGTGTCTCGGCGTGGTGTCCGTCTTCGCTTAGCTCTGTACTCCGGCTAGTCCGAGCTCGATTTCGCAACGGATTGGGTGGGAGAGGTTCGTCTTCAAAATTAGGGGCAGGCTTCTTCTTCTTCTCTTTGGACCCAGCCTTGGCATCTTTATCGTTCGCTGCAGCCTCGTCCGTCTGCTGAGGAGTTGACGAACCGGAGAGGAAGGACGGCAGGAACGAAGAGGCGGTGTTGAGGATGCTAGAAGGCGAAACCGATGTCGCCGAGTTGGACCCGGAGGCGTTTGAACTAGCAGCATCTCTGGAGTCCTTTCGCTGCGCTAGCTCCCTCTCCCTGGCGTGATTTAGGACCGCAGTCTTCATAGAAGGTACCGATCCTCTCCTGTTCATATCGAGCTTGGGCTCTTGCTTCAAATCTGTTGAAAATCCCTTGCTATGATTCTTGGGGTTTTCCGAATGAGATGATGAGGAATCATCCAACCTCAGGAAGTCGGGCTCTCCATTCATCTGCATACGACCGTCCTGACCGAAAGGTTTCGTAGTCGCTCCATCCTCCATGCGTTGCGAGCCCCCTATACCTTCCGATGTGTCATCGAAAGCTCCGTTCAACTCTAGATCTTCTTCTACTGCCCCGCCAGGTTCATCCTTGATAGCAGCGATGACTGGACTAGTTTGCAATTCTTCAGGTACTTCGGCGGAAGTTTCGACGACGAAGAACGCTTCCCCCGCTTCCCCGACCTTCATCCAGAATGGAGCCCGGTGATTCGTTTCCGCAGGTAGATTATCTGGCAGTGTGAGAGTGACCTAGTATTGACATAACGCAGCAGGACAAAAAAAGTGAGCAAAGGAGGCAAAGCGGTTCGCAGAATCCCCAAGGATGAATGAACTTGCCCTCTTTTCCCCTGCACGCAACACCTGCAGTTTACCGAATCGGACATGGAATGGGGAGCAACTATAAATTTCTTCTCCATCCTGTGCGTACAAGACCCATTCGGTTATGAGCAATGATCAGAGGCCTGTCTTGTTTGGTTGTTCGCGACACTCACCTGGCCTTGACGCCTAACTACGATGACATCGATTGCTCCTGATAAGGTAGCGGGGTTGATCCCCGAGTCTACCGAAGAACATAAATATTGATTTCAGGTTTCCTGCAAGATTATGGCATGAGGGGGCGAGTTCACATTGACACCACTCACAATACTGATATGCCTTTGAGAGGTACTGCATGTTACCGCTGCTACAGGACGATTATCTGAAATGGTTTCGCATTCGAGTTGGCCTAATTCAGGTTCTGCTCTGAGCAGTCAAGCAGGTCGGTAGATTCGTCTTGTCGTCTCGAGTCAGCCTGGATGGACTGAGTGGCCAGATGCTGGAAGCTTTGCTATAGATAGCATGCACGTTGACTGCCCTGCTTGCTTACCCAGGTTGCCGGTTGATCGGTCAAGGGCGACGCGTAAGCTTGATAACTAGCGATTAGGTAATCAGCTAGTTTCAGTCCCCTTCACGACCTTTCTCGACAGTTATTGCTCAGCAACCACATGATGAAAGGTGGTTGTTCTACTATTGAACCATTACCCCTGGTGAGATTGTGACATGTTGAAGGACAATATGAAAAAAAAACACTACATCGGTCAACCAGCCCTTCTGCGACGTGTACCACAGTAAGCGGCGATTAGACCGACAGGAAGCTCGACAAGCAGATTATGATGTCGACTGCTGCTGAGTCTATTTTCCTCTCTACAGACGTATGTGCCTTTGATTAATATATCCATACATCCCTGACGAGATCGCGCTTCTACAATTACATACATCTGTCTTATGATTCACCATTGACCGATCAATTTCCCCTCTTCTGCCGGCTTATGACTTTGAGACCCGAACATGTAAGACTCTGGTGGAGGCTCTGCGAAGCTTGCTTGCAACGGCGTGACTGAGACGCAACCGTGGAACAGCGCCCATCTATAAATCACCGAAGCAAGATCAGCATAGAAGCTTGGCTGGCCGAGCATAGGAAACACGTACGAGTCGGTGCCTTCGATCAACTCGTCTTCTTCAGGAAAGATCAGTCGCTTCATCTCTGGAGCGAAGAAAAACTTCATCGTATCTCCATTCGCTGTCTCCGGTTGACTCGCATTCTTTTTGACGTCCGCCGACGAAGCGGCCTTGGCTGGGTCTGGGATGGGTATGGCTGCTGGACCAGCTCGACCCGCAGCAGGCGCACTGGCTTGCGGCGTGTTTGGTTGGTTTACTGCTGAGGTTTCTCCATTGTTGAAAAGAAGGGGTTCTGCCTTCGCTCGTACGTTCCCAACCACACCATTGTACTCCATTGCTGCCCTCTGGATCTCAAACAGGCCCATGTTATCCTTGTTTGGGATAGGAATGATAGTATGCCGCCACAACGAGTTCAGGTTGGCCATCCAGATGTTTGCAGCGACATAGTCACTGATCTTGGGGATCAATCCTTTCAGAGTGTTAAACTTGGAGATGTAGTCAGGGAGGGACGAGGTGCCTTGGTACAGATGGACCAGTTCCGCCCAGCTATCCCCAACGCTCGTTAGAGAGGTTGGTTTCGAATCCCAGCGGTTTTCTTTGGGATCCCTAGATGAGTAAGAAAGCTTGTCAGTTGAGCCGTGTGGCCCGTTCTCGAATTCAACTCACATAGGCTTTGCCTTGAACAATTGCCCGTATCCGTTTCTAGCTATCCTGGTCCAGACGACTTTCCGCTTATCTTTTTCCAGATGTTCTTCCACCAGTCCCAAGTTCACATTATATAGCTGAACTTTTCCCTTCATCCTGTGATCCGCCTCGACAGTCCCGTCACTGAGTTCCGATCGAAACGGGGAATTTTGGGTTCCATCCCGACCCCAATCTTTCCATAGCTTCTCGACTACTTCAACTGCAGTCTCATTGGCTAGTTCGAGAGCACGAGGTGTGACGGGTCTTGTCACCACACCGTAAGAGATGGCGATGGAGGGGTATGCTGATAGGGTTGATGAAAGCGTTGCTCCTATGGTTCCAGATGATAGAGTGAACGCTGAAGAGGAATTTCGACCGTCTGTTACAGAAATCGCTGGAATTCGTGATCTATCTCCAAAAAATTCTAAGGAATACTTGCTCACGGTTAGGTCCTGAAAGCACGAGGTCGATTTGACCGGGGTATATGTTGTGCAGGGCGATATTCGAGCAAGTAGCGGGAGTCTATGTTCAACGATCAACCGTCAGGTTCGGCCCTACCCAATTCAATCTTGCAACTTACTCCGCTAAGCATGATCCATTCCATAGTCTCTCCCTTCTTGAGCGGTCGTGATTCAGTTGTGATGTCTCCTTGCAAGCCATCGGGTTCTGCGAGACAGTAACGTTTAGAAATTGATATGACTTTGAGATTCATAACCTTCATACCTCTTGGGTAAAAGTATCTTCCCTCGATTACATCGCTGATCGCATATGCTTTGCCGACCCTGTATGAGCGGAGCTGAGCTTCATATGGATTCGATAATTCTTTTGGTGCACCGCTTACCAGCTCTTTTGGCAATCGGGAATGACCACCTTGACATCCCATCCTAGATTCTGCTTCAGGAGTTTGACAAAAGAGTAGATATTAGGCGATGAGGCCGATGGTGGACCGTCATCGTTCTGTTGAGTTGGTACAAAGTAACAGAGTGAGATTTAATACGTCTCTGAAATCCTTCCGAAGTTCACTCACTGTTATCAGCACCACTGGCTTCTCGGGAAAAGCTGTTGCAGGAGGCATGACAAAACTGGTAATCTGTAGCAGATATCGGCGTCTGGTCGAACTGGTAGTCCTCGATGCCAGCTAGGGAACGTTCTGGTACTATGCATCGTAGATCAAGCGTGGTGGAGGCGAGCTAGGTCACTTTCGCGATCAAGCGTGACGACATCATATTCACTTCCAGCTTCCAGCTTCCACAACATCTTATCCATCCTACTTGTTCTCCAAAGCTCAGCCAGTACATCCATCGATTAGGCAACTCAAAGACCATCGCCGATCGCAGTGGTCTCCTCAGGGCTGTCGGGACGAGTCGGCAAAGCTAAAAAGGAACATACGTCTTAGATCTTAGAAAGGGTTCAGAGAGCACATCAACAACAAAGAGGAGAATCAGTCAAAGACTCCCTTTTGTCCTGGTGTCGACCCTCACTCTCTGAAGCGCCTGGGAATAGGACTATAGAGTTCTCATCAATAATCGGGACATCTCTGACAACGTACAGATCAGACTGAAGCTGATATCCTATCGATTGGGTGATCTAGACAACATGTAAGCTGACCCTGGACTCACGCATGATCCCCCATATTCGATCTGACTTGCTCGTCTCGATGACAGGCCACTTCCGGTTGAAAAATCACAAGGCTCTGTACGTCAATCTTGGCTCGGTATGGTACAAGAAGAGGAAACGCAGGAAGCTAATCTAAGCGCGATTCCCATAGGTCAACAGCCTCATCAAACGATTTCAACAAGCTTCAGATCTAGCTTCTCGGCAAAAAGAACGACAAGAACGGACACGTCCGCCAGGTCGATCGACTTCTGGATCTGGTACTGCTTTCGAAAGAGCTGGAACGGGATGGAGAAGGTCTTCCGGAACCTCCGATCCTGGAGCAACAACCGGTGTCAAGGAAGATGAGGCGAAAGCATCAATGGGATCCGTTTTGAACGTCAAAGAGGCAGAGGGAGATAAAGTTGAGGTCTTGATGGATGAGCCGGAGGATCTTGAGCAAGAGATTCCAAATTTGACGGAGACCAGACCGATAGAAGTTGCCGCGCAGGTGAAAGAGCCAGAAGACTCGCCCCTACCAGTACCTGTTGACAGTCAGAAGGAGGTAGAGATCGATAGTTCAGCAACAAAGCCAGACGAGGTTCAAGAGCCGGACGATATCGTAGGACCAGATGAAGCAACAACACTATCTGACTCGTTGGAGGCTGTGGACCCACCCAAAATCTCATCTTCCGATACCATCATGCCCATCCCTCCTCCAGCTGCCGAACCAGAAGTCACGGAAGCGGATACAACGGAGCCCAAGATGGGGTCCGTGGAAACTACAACCCCTTCTTCCGTCGAAGTGGAGGAGAATACCACCGATGAAGCGGTAGAGAAAGATGAGCACACTCAAGCCGTCGAGAACGATTCCAAGGAAACTGTTCGAATTATGGAAGAGCAACAGGCGATCAAAGCCGAGCTGTCGGATACATATCCTACTCAAGGAGAATTAGATGCCGAGATGGAGATTGAGGATGGAGAAGGGATCAAAGGAGATGAACCGCCTGTTATAGAGTCACTGCGCTCGCCGGTCGAACCGGTTTCATCTGAACAGCCGGAACCATCGGCGAAAGCGCGGGCTGACGCGAATCAGCCGGACGAGCAAGAAGTTCCTGCTACCTTTATTCCTCCCGCAACTATTGGTGGTGCAGAGTCTATAGCGATTACTACCCCAAAGAGCTCGACAGCAGGATCCAAGACACCTCTTCGAGCGCAACGAACGGGAGGTGGACTTCCGCTGCCAAAGCCGTCAGCACCGACAACGAGAATCTCAAAAGGCAGCGCTCCGCCTTCAGCGTACAATCGTCTGGCTCCGAACTCAACGCCTCCTATGCCTACTCCCAGTACCCCTGCTAACAAGACTCGAGCACATCGTCAATCCCTGACTCCAGCTTCAGGCCGAGACAGGACCATGACTACACCCTTGAAACCCTCTCACACTGGCGCATCCATGTCTTCGAGCAAGAACACTCCGACGCCTCTTAGACCTCATCATACCGGTCAGGCACATACCCCTCTTCGCCCACAGACAACCGGTACCAAAGCCATCGAGAGGTCACCCTTGTATGCGCCTACTGCTAGTAGTTTGGCGAAGACGAAGCAGAGGGCAGCTGTCAGCCCTGTCGGCAACGGAGCGAGTAAGGGCAAGGCGGCCAGTATCGGCAGACCCGACGGTAGGAAGCACAGTTTGGGAAGCGTGGAGGGCGCCGACTCGCCCAGTCCTGGAGATAGGAAGAGGGTCTTTTCGAATTCCAGCGCTATGAGTAGTGCGAGTCGACGACAAAGCTCTTCCGGCAATGACGCTTGAAGATACGAAGATCTGGTGTGAGACTCGGTAGATTTGACGAACTCGAGATGGTTGGCTACATCACATGACATTGACGAGATATATTCCATGTGTACGTATTCCTGCGAATTGTACGACGCATTTCCCTTGGAAGAATTGATTGGTAGTACAACACGCTCGTCAGCTTGACGAACATTGCCTGGTGAGAACATCCATACAATATGGTACAATCTAAATAACGCCGAGGATTCGTAAAGGGATTTAAATCAGGGTAAATCGAATGGGGTCTAGCATCTCTGTGTGATCAACTGAAACGCTGGACGTCCCGAGGAGGTCCAGTAGGCTGAGTTTGCAACCACAGACCAGCAGTGGCAGCGTTGATGAACAGGCTTGAACGTCTTTCGGATCGTTCGGAAGTCGCCAATGAGCGGGAAGTGGACGATCTGTATCGAAAGAAATCCATCCATCAGAACCGATTGTTACGCTTTGTATTGGTGCGAGACATCCTCACCTAGTCATCTGAGGCGCTCCAGGTATGTTTAGTCCCTTTCCTGATGGTTCAGGGATTCCTACATGTCCGATGACGACCGGTTCAGGCATATTGACGCTCTCCTCGGCCCTGGCTGCTCCGGCGAACGGTTCGAGGCATGTGAGAGGGACCACACCCGATTCCGATGGTCCGTTCGGGACGACACGTTCGCACAAGCACCAACCGTCATCGTAAGCTTGAACCAGGGTGAGGTTGTCTCCCGGCGTTATGACTGATCGGATGCGAGGAAGCGTCAGTCTGCTGTCGATCTGATTCGTACCGAGAGCGATCGAGCCGGACTTACCTAATTCATCGTCCAGACTCCTTACGAATCCTTGTTTCACAACGACTTTGGATCCGTCCAACATCCCACGATCCCTCGCCAAGTCCCCCTGGCCCTGCGGCTTCCCGTTACCGTTCCCCGTAACGACAGGGATCAACATCTCACTCCCCCCTAGCCCATGGTCCACCCCCATCCCGTTCAAAAGCGCTCCATGAGCATGAGACGAGGGCGGACTCGTTCCAGCACCTTGACTACGAAACGATCCGAACGTGTTCGGAGTCCCAGGGATCCAATGTTGAGCTTCGTACGGCGCGTGACCCCCGTTCCCTGATTGAGGATGGGTGTTGAAGATGCTGACGGGTGGAGGGGCGGTAGGGAATGAAGGATTGGGGATAGGGTTGTTGTATGCGTCATAAGGTCTGGTCCCCTGAGGTGGGTAGCCGGTCGGGTGGAACTCAGATCGTTCCGGAGTGATAGGGGGTAGAGGTTTCTCTTGATTCCCATATTGCTCGTTCACGGGGAACTGTACGTGATGTCGATATCAGCCGCCTAGTCTCATCCGCCCCTTTGGCTGTCAAAGATCACAGCTTACAGGCGTGACAATCTCCTTCTCCCTCTCCCAACCTTCCTGCTGACTGCCCCGTCCTTGAGACCCTTGCCAACCTCCCACCGCACCAGCTCCAGCCCAAACGCTCAATCCCGAAACCCTCCTTAAATCACGTCGTTGTTTACGTTTATAGTACCTGAACCCTACGAGGAAGAGGGCGAGGAGGACGAGGATGAGGGGGATGACGATCGCCGCGATCTGTTTTCAAACGCGGTTCGATTAGAATCAGATCCCCGTTTTCTGGTTTTCTCAAAAGGCGGAAGGCAACACGGGAGTTCACTCACGATCCCACCGCTCATCTTGATCCCTTCCTGTTTCCCCGCACTCGCCGTCGAGGTCGCGGTACTGGATGCATTAGGGATGAAGACCGAGCTAGAACTCTTCGCGGAGGAAGACGAGGGTAGACTGATGCTTGAGAAGGTGGAGGAAGTAGGGGAGGTAGTGCTGCTGATAAGAGATGTGGTGGAGGGGAGTCTGATACTGCTTGAAGTGGTGCTGATCCTGGTCTCAAGCTTGGAACTCGTCGATGTAGATGATAATCTGGTACTGGTCGTAGGCGTGACTAATAGGGCGAAGAATCGAGATCAGAAGACCGTTCCTTTCAGCACCAACCCCACCTGATCCCGACTATAGTCAGGTCGAAGAGACTTACCGGTCGTCCTAACGGCGCTGGCAGTACTAACCACCGCCTTCAAACTAGTAGTGCTAGTCACCTTGACCACCGTACTGCTCGTCTCGAGCTCCCTACTGCTACTCCTCAAGAGCGTGGTTGTCCGCAAAGGGGTGGTCGAGGTGGTACTGGTGGTAGAATCGCCTAGACCTAGACCAGCTAGGGAGAGGAGAGATTCGACTGCGCCGGGCATGATTGATGATCGGAGTGAGAGGTGGGTATATCGTGCGGGGGTGGATTTGGGTCCGAGGTGAGTTTGGTTGAGAAGTGATGGCTTGATCCGGGACTGGAGTGAGTTCGTTGTTGCTCGATACTGCCAGAGAAGGAGGAGGCGTTGTTTGACGGTAAAGTATCCGTTTGCGGCAGATAGAGAGTCTATTTGCTAGTTGCTAGTTGTCGATGATGCAGAGTATAACGCGTTCTGTTTCTCGCAAGATCCTTCAACGGGATAAAGTCGCCAGCCGTCGTTTGATGCAAGTCACCAGTACCAGTGACCACGGAAGAGCACGAGAGGAAACCGAGTGAAACGTCGAGTCTAGTTGAAAGGGGTCACGAAGAAAGGTAGTGGAAAGGGCGTCAGGAGAGCCGTCAAAGGGTGAGTGATGATTGTTTTAGATGTAGCGTGTGGTGGAAGTAACGAAAGTGTGGCGCGATTTCTTGCAGAAGGAAAGGAGAGTGATGAGCGAGTGTGTGTGTGGGGAGTAGGCTCTGCCTGTGTGTGATGGTATGGTGTAGCTGGAGGTGGCAGCGGGTGGTCTCTGAGGTCAATGTGGAGTGATTTCGGTGATGTCTGCTGCGTCGAATTCGCTTTTCCTTTGTTTGTTTTGATTTCAATTTCGCTTGAAACGCGTTTCCACTAGCGCGATCAACGCGGAAGACCCGGGTTGTCTAGCGCACAACGGGTTTGATAACAGGTCGCTGCCTTTCCATCATGACGTGTCGAGTCGTCGACTCTCACCATCTGGGAGGTCGAGCAAGTAGAGAAAAGTCTATTAAACAGCGTTCTAGCGCCAGTGTATACGTAGAGTACTTCTCAGAGAGGACTGAAAATTCTTCTACCGAAACTGACTGCTCCTTCTTTACTTGCGCCTGATGATGTGCTCATCGGGGGCTATTATCCTAACGACCAGATCAAAAGAGGATCGCTTACGGCATGACGAACGGAATCGAACCAGCGCTCTCCATCCGACTTCTATCTGATAAAAAGATGGCGTCGATGAATATACCACGAAAAAGAATGCTGTCAAGCTCGTGCGGGAGGTAATAGTCAGATCTGAACCTCGCACGAAGCCTATCGCCATCGACGCGCGCTCCTCCTCGGACCTGTTGACTTGTCGATCCTTCTGGGTACCCTTGAAGGTTTCCTGCCAGTGTGGAAGAACCATCCAGCGTAGTTCGTATAGTGGTATTCCCTCGAACCTGATCGGATTCTAAGGGAAGAACAGACGCGTTTCAGACCGGACCGATATGTTTACTCGGAGCAAGAAACGAAGGCAAGATGAGGGGTACCCAGGACATCCACGAGGAACTCGGGTACGTGTTTGTTTCCTAGAACTTGGCCCTGGCTGTTGATCGTGTTGTCGTTTGGTAGTTACAGGGTTTGTGGTCTAACTCGCAAGGAGGGTTCCGAGCGGGATCGACTGTCTCGCATAGGGTTAGCAGGGGGTTGGTGGCGATAAACTCCATTAGTTGCTGCGACAGAGATACCATACCAAATGTAACAGGGGAAACGTTCCTCAGACTGGTATCAAAATAGTCGATTCTTGCCTGTAAGAAAACAACCCCTTGGAGGAGTTGCATGACCCTCCTGATTTTCACGATGTCAAAACCATCGTAAGAGCATTGTGGAATCGCATTCCGCTCAAACAGACGATGTTCAACTGTGGGCGGTAAGCAGGTGCAATCTCCAGCCTAAGAGGTGGCAGATCGACTGGAACCTGCAATGAATTCGACCCTATGTACACACTTGTCCTTTATCTCCTATATACAACTAGGACTCTCTGACGAGCGCGGATTGATAACGTTTGCCAGGGAATGACGTGTTTTACGTATGCGCGATTGGATGCTGCATCATCATCATATCGCACCTTGGTTCTTGATTCTTGATGTAATCCATCTTCCATCCTCGACAGATCATTCGAACCAAGCGATCTCTACTCCAACAGATCGTATCATGTCAGACGAAGTTACAATGCAAGTCCCCTCCTCAAGCAATTCCCTCGCAATCCGCTGACGCTTGACCTCGCACTGGACTTTACAGAAACGTCAAGGGCCCTTCGGAGCTCAAGTTGTCCCTCACCGTGCCCCTCTCTCTTCTCACTTCTGAGCTCAAGCAGAAAATTGAGGAACAGACCCAGATCGAGTCTGATCGCCAGAGACTGATCTACAGCGGAAAGGTAAGTCATATTGAGCCTCGTTCGAGACATGCTCGACGAATGGAAGGGATGACGAATCGTCCTCGTCCGCCTCGTTCCCCGTCCATGCGATAGGTCCTGAAAGACGAAGAACCTCTCTCGACCTACAAGATCCAATCGAACCACACGCTTCATCTGGTAAAAGGAGCCAGCCCCAACAAACCCGCCGGATCCAGTTCGTCCAACCCCGGTAACCCTGCTCCTTCCGAGGCTCGGGGAGTCCCCTCTAATTTCAACGCAGGGATGAACGTGGGGAACGATCCCTTGGCGCTTCTGGAGGGGATGAGGGGACATGGGATGGGAGGTGGTACTTTCAATCCTTTTGCTCAGATGCCAGGGGGTATGGGGAATATGACCGATCCTAACGCCGTGAGTTCCGGATCAGTAGGATATGATCGAGCGGGATCGTGGCTCACTGATTTGCGCTCGTTCGTTATCGATACTCCCTTCTTATCATCATCGCCGCTCTTATCCATCTTACCACCCTTACATCATCTTCCCATCTTGATCCTCAGATGGCGGACATGATGAACAACCCGGAAGCGATCAGTCAGGCTATGAGCATGATCACCCCTGAAATGATGGATCAGGTCAGTCATCCTATCCTTGCTATTATATGGGAGAAGGCCGCTGAAGAAGCGTTGTTTGATTCTTGTCCTGATTTCTATGGGGGTTGTTATGCGATGACGTACGGTTTGGGATTCCTTTCATTCTCTCTTTGTGGGCTCATGGAATGGATACATCCGATTGATCTGGATGGACGCCTCTTCTCGATCTCACCAACCCACGATGTTCGCGATCATGTCCACCACCGCACCAATCGACCCAACCTTTTTCCTCCTCCTCGCTTTGTTCGCGATATGTCCCCAACTATTGGATCTACCTGATTTCTTCGTGGATCAGATCCTCGATAGTAACCCTTCGTTGCAAGCGATGGGACCTCAAGTTAGGGAGATGATGAGGAGCCCTATGATGAGGCAGATGATGTGAGTTTCGATCGTCCCTACTCTAGGTTGAGACTTGTCAGGAGACTGATCGAGCTGTGTGTTTGGATCGGATGATCAGGAGAGATCCCGCAATGATCCGTCAGATGATGCAGATGCAGCAACAGATGGGAGGTGGCGGTGGATTTGGAGGGATGGGTGGAGCTGGTGGAGCAGGAGGAGCTAATCCTCTTGTTGCCGGGTTTGGTGCTCAAGGGGCTGCCACAGGGGAGACCGCCGAGCAGACCCCTAATACCGGGGCCAACGCCGCCGCCGCCAACCCCTTCGGAGGTGCAGGAGGTGGGGGGATGTTCGGTGGGATGAACCCCGATATGATGAGGAATCTGATGGGCATGGGAATGGGAGGAGGAGCGGGAGGCGGTGCAGGTGGATTCGGCGGGTTCGGTGGGTTTGGAGGAATGGGGGGTATCGGGTCTCCCAATTCCGCTGCTGCTACCCCCGCTCAACCTCAGGATACTAGAACCCTCGAGGAGAGGTTCGAGAATCAGTTGAGAAGTTTGTACGAGCAGCTTGGTGATCTAGTGCAAAGTTTGCTGGTTAGGGGAGTTCATGCTGGCTGGCCTGATATTTACTGCAGCAAG
>Ga0068618_1000239_pt1 | contig 14144 bp, 12 predicted proteins | sample InSIn2SAF170_2_FD_77423 | JGI IMG/M metagenome (GOLD analysis project Ga0068618, IMG submission 77423) | Clean room microbial communities from NASA Spacecraft Assembly Facility at Jet Propulsion Laboratory, Pasadena, California, USA -... ...
AGGAGCGGGTGGGTGGGTTGGCGCGGCTGGTGTGTGTGTATGTGTGTGTGAGAGAGAGTGTGGCCACTAACCGCCACAGTGACACCAGAGTGACATCGGTGCAGGCGATCGCAGCGAGCAGCCGAGTCGGCGAGCTGACTGTTGGCTCTTGTGAGACGCAGAGCAGTCACCTGTGCATTGCCTTGTCACCTCGCAAGAAGCCGTCGGAACGGGCCAGGACACTCATGTGATGCATTTGACAGTCCACAACTCTCATGTTCGACACCCAAAGTGCTCGACTTGGCAACAGTGGGATTGGCGAGGTCAATGACACGGGTTGGAGACAACCAAAAAACACACTGCGGTTTTTGCTGCAAGTCTTTGCTCCAATTCTTAGGGCTACTTCGGGTGGTTCAAACACAGTCATAAATGACTCTTCTGTTTCTTCTGCTGCTGCAGGTAGTACTTGCGATGCATTTGCTTTATATAATTCTTGTGTGCCTTCACAGTCCATAATTGCCGCACTCTGACAGGCTTAGGCCGTGGAGGCGGCTAGCTCGGAGTCGGAGCGAGTCAAAATGTCATACTCACATGCGTGTGGGTAGTTTACGGGACGACATTGTGTGTGTGTGTGTGTGTGTGTGACACATCGAAGCTCTCCGCACAGTTCAGCACAGTGCAGCGAGAGGTGCGGATAAATCAACCTGAGATTCGAGACTACAATGAGTTATAATAGAGGTGCTAGCGGTAGTTACATCATATTTGCGTCGCTCCATCTGACAGCTTGTCGAAGTCCAAGCTCGCACTCACCTGTCAAGTTATTTTCCAGCGTCATGTTGCCTCAATTGACCGCTCAAACTCCCCACTGTACTGATTGCTAACCCAGCTTGGTGGCCTGCTACCGTTTGGGTGACTCTTGCGCGTGCAGCTAGGACTTATCGGGTGTGTGTGAGCTAGCACATGACACAAGAAGCTGCCAGGCATGGCTTCATCGTCTGCTGCAGCTGCAGCGAAACGTGCTCGGTTGGCCACACCAACCTCAGCTGTACCTGCACATGCAGCACCCTCATTCGCTGCTATCATCGGGTACGTAGCACCATACCTAGATGTTCCGGCTATTGTACGTCTCCGGTCTCTGTCCTCAGCCATTCAGTCTGCAGTCAATCAGCCACACGCATGGCAGCGCTCTCGCTGGGCGATGGATTCAGTGCAGCCTGTGCCTTCAATCAGCACATTCACTTGTATTCTCCAAACAATGCCACACTTGCAGTCACTCACCATCTCTGCCCCAATGAAAACATCAGCTTTCTCTGCGGAGTTGGTCCAATCGTTGACGTCGCTGCACTCTCTGCAACTGCTGTACACGGGAGAATATCGCAATTACGTCAGCGTCAGCGAGGCCGCCCAGCAGAGTCAGTCATTCAACTTCATTCAACAGTGTCGAGCTCACAAGATACCAGTACAGCATCTCAAACTCGACGGGTTCTCCATTGATGATAGTGCACTTAGCGACCTACCTTTCGTGCAGTTGCAGAAGCTAACTCTGAAAGCTTGCGAGGGTGGAGATGTACCAGCGTGCATTGACACGTACATACCAAAGATTGCAGAGGCTCAGCCGCAATGTCAGATCCACTGCCTTTCGCTCGTGGGCAAGGAGGACGCGCAGTTTCTGGGGCAGACCAACTCCAGCACACAGATAGCATGCATGTCACATGCTGCACTGATGCTCACCCTTGAGATTGAGTGTGTTCATGTCGAGACCTTTCAGCTTTATGCTGACAGTGAGTCAATGTATCAGCCAGAGGACAGCAAACTGCGTCACTTCCGGCTAGCTCAACACGATGACTTTTGGGAGTCTGAGATTGACGATTTGGAGCTTGAGGAGGATGAAGTTCCAGACCACAACCACACGCACTGGATCGAACTGTTTTTGGAGCGGCATCCTGCAATCGAAACACTGGACATCGAGTTGGAGTTTGAGATGTCAGAGTCGTTATACGAAGCGCTACAGGGTATGAAGCATCTGAAGACATTGAAGCTTGCTCGATGTGAGTGGGGCGAGCATGAGCCAGCCGGATTGTCAGCGTTGGTCATCGACCCAGACTTCAAACCATACTATGCAAGTTGATATGCAAGCGTGCACGAAGCAACATCAAACGGTAGAAACAACAGCAAGCTCAAGAAGCTGATGCGTTTGACACATGCTCTGCAAGCGGAAGTCAACGACTCGTCCAGCGAACAGAGTGATCGTGCTGCAGACAACAATCACGACTTCGGTTAGATGAACACGCTGGCAATGGCGATGGTACGGATACTGAACGCGATGACGTGAGTGAAGGATCGTCTACAGAGGATGAGGATGCAGGCCGCGAGCAACTCAAGCGGAGAAGAGACTTCACCGCTAATAACAGCAATCGAGCTCGTGCCGCTAAACGACAGAAGCAGCTTCCAGTGATTCGAAGAAGTAAGAGACCGACGACGGCTTCCAACAGGACACGCAACGCTGTCCAGCGGGTGCGCAGGGACTAGTGATACGGTACATCTTACCGCTTGACTCAAGATTTGATTGCCAATATCTGTTGAACAATCTCCGCGTCGCTTTTGTCACTGTAGATCAGTGGTGACAGCGCGAACATCACATCCGAGCACGTGAGAACATCTTCTGGCACCTGATGTAGGAGGTGTTCGGGTAGCGATCTGTTCATGAAGCTCTGGTCGATCTGTCCAACCATCCAGCGACCACACAACTTCATGTCAATGTTCAAGTCGAAACGACCGGATCTGAATAGAGCTGGTTCCAACGATCCGAGGTTGTTGGTAGTGGCACAGAAGACGCTGCTGGACACACTCAAAGACCCCTGCAGTACATTGAGCAGACACTCCAGGGTGAGCTTTGAGCCATGCACTTCGTCTTGGGTTGCAGGCTTGGGTAGGGTGCGGAGGTACTCAGCAGTACACACTAGCCAGGGACAGTTACGTTCGATTTCCTCGAAGACTATCACTCCGTTGCCTTGTTGATTGACAAACGAGACCACCCGGAGCAATTCGTCGTCACTCTGAATTTCTTTGAGCGAAATGTAGTAGATGTTGCGGTTCAGGAAGTGAGCGATGCAGGCGATGGTGCTGCTTTTGCCTGTGCCCGGCAGACCGGACAGCATGATTCCCAGTCGATATGGTAAGCCAAGCTTCTTGAGGTGTGCGCGTTTGTTGTGAAACAGATGCAGCACGGCTTTGAGCTTGAGCATGTCGTCCTGTCGGAGATAGAGGGTCTCAAACGTCTTGTCCACCTCGCCAACGAGCTGTGAGCTGATCTTGGCCTCTGCTTGTGACAATTGGCTGATCGCTTGCTTGGGTTTCCTTGCGGCGTATTGCTCCGACCCCACAACTCACGCTCAACTGCGACAGTAGGCATACAACACACGGCCGTGCGTACGGAGCATATCATGTCGATCTACTACCACCGCACCCTCCGCTGCGGTGACATGCAGCAATGCCTGTAGTGTGGAGCAAAGGAGCGGAACTGCTCATCAATTCAATGGCCACACCGTCTGCTGTCCAAGTATTCTTGACAGGAAAAAGGTACACCAGCGTGCACTTGATCGCCTGTCTGAGCACTGTTCTTGAAAAACAGCGAGAGCCAGATGGGCAGAAGCAAACAATCGCGCACAAACATGTGGTTGACGCGTACACACAGGCAGCAGAGCAGCTGATGCCGAACAAAAGCTGGAACACGCTGCTATGATCAGAAGCTGCTGTGCAGCGTGTACTTCGTGTGGTTCAGGTTCACCAGATGCAACAGGAACTGCTCGTACAGCTGCTCGAAGTCGTCATGCCCCAGTAGTTTGTCACAATGGTCGGTGGTCACAGCCACGCAGTAGGTAGGGAGTCGGAAGTCCGTAGAGCTTTTCGGTGGGCTTGCTGAACGTGTACCGAGCGAACCAGCGTCTACTCCACACCTGGGTCAGCTTGATGGCACCGGCGTCCTCCACCTGCTGCCGTAGCTGCTCGACGGTCAACTTGATGCCACTTTCAAGGATGATTCCCTCAGGAAAGATGGTGAATCGTTCGTTTTCTCTTGTACAGGAACTTAATGATTGCCTGCGGCAGTCACAAAAAGCACCTGGTTATCGTACAATAAGCAGTGACCGAAGTAGAACGTCGACTCCGATGCATCCACGAAGTGTCTCCATGTTCGACGCTGCCTGGCATCGGACATGTTGTAGTTGTTTGAATCGATGAGCTCGCTGACTTTAGTGCAAGTCAAGTTTGCTAGCCAGGCCTTCTGCAATGTCTTATCAAACCGGTAGAAGACATCATTTGCGATCAAGTTCGCGGCAGCATTGGTCGTTCCAATACTCATGACAACAACTGACACGTGGTAAGTGTTAGCCATTACAGCAGCCCCCCGCATTGCCTCGGCAATTTCCGCGGGTTCTAAATCAGTCATCGCCATCGAGTAGATCAAAGTGTTTGGCGCAATACCGGGTGGACCAAGGCTGCTGTGACGCCCAGCAGCGACGCCAGCCATGTTGGTGGCATGAGCAAGTTCCTCGAGGGATTTTTCGCTGGGCGAAGTTTTGTCTCCAACGTACCATTGTTTCGCGACATTCAACGATTGATGATCAGGTTGCAGCCCTCGATCGATGATGATTATTCCAGAGATAGCCCGACCGTACACGGTGTTTGTTCGAGAGTTGTATGCCCGGTCGGCTCGTTGTAATTGGTTGTGTGGCTGAAACTGGGGAGCGGTGCAACGGGCTCTCTGAAGTCACTTTGCACCTGCATACTGTCGAGCACAATCTTGGGGGGGGAGTTCAGCAATGATGGTTGACAGCATACCGCTGGCGATCAATGCAGACATCATCTGCACGCGCTCTGCAACCGTCATTGCGACCGGTAAAGTCAAGTGCATGTACATTCCTCTGACTGGTGTAGCGGCCACGGTAGGTTGTTTGACAGGATCCATGACCAGGGCTGTGACCAGTTCGCGTAGTACTGGGATGCGGCAGAACTTGTGAGCCACATTATGATGCCAGAACGCAACGTACCAGTCTGCATGACCACTTTGTACAAGAGCGGTGATGTTGTCCGTGGAATGATCAGGTGCATCCACGTACACAGGACGTGTTGGGTTTTCGCACTCGAGAGCAGGCGCTGTGTAATCATAGCTTGTGTTGTTGACAGTGGTCTGCCTGCAGATCACTGCAAAATACACTGCGTCCATTGCAGTGGTGAATTGGGAGCAGGCTGTGTTGACTGCATCCTGATGAGTGCGCGTGGCATGTGGTTTGACAGTGATGTCTGGTAGGTTGGTCATGTCTAACGTTTCGTTGAAAGCAGCCATCGCCTTGCGAGCTCCGTCAACAAGCCATTGCAAGCCTGAGTCCGTGGAAGGCAGGCTTCCATAGAACAGCGTGTTGACCACCAAAGCAGTCTGGGATGACCTGTACAACGCACGAATGTCGTTGATCAGCTGACCTGCAGCATGGGTTTTTATTATTAGGGTTTTAGGGATCTTTGTGATGTTCAAACTGAGTCAGAAATGACTCAGGGAGGTCTGTGGCTCGTCACCTGCTCGTCACTTGGCTGTTTGAGCGCCAGCAATGCATTGGGTTCACCGAACTCGAAGAGCGGCAGAGGCAACTCACAACTTGATGAACATTGGCAAGCATGACGGGAGCGCGGTGCAGGGAAGCAGTCAGGGTATATAGATTCATCGATCTGTTTTAGAATACAGTACGATCAAGGCATGTACTCTCGGGGCAGCATTGCTTGCTCTGTCCTACAAGCGGATCTTCCAACATAGCATCAGCAGCAGCTCGACCAGGTCTTGTGAGCCTCTGATCCACACATACCACGCGTGGGTGGCCTCCAGGATGCGCAGCGTGCTAGCACAAGTGAAGCAGCCCGACCAGGAATGTGCGGGAGACTGAGACTAGAAATACAAGGCGTGCAGCTATAGCCAACTGCAGCCGAGTCGCTGCTGGGCATGAGTGGTTTGATGTCTTGCTGATCTTTAACTAGGGGAATGGCGAACTGGAGAATCGCCACGGACTTACGCAGCTTGCTTGAGCCTGAGAACCAGTCACAGGAGCATAGTAGACAGCGATTGATGACGCGCCCAGATCTGTAGTGTATGCACAGTATCCAGCAGCTGAGCGGCGGATGCAGCTTGAGGTACTCCAAGTCGTTGCAGCGTAGGAAGTCGATACTGCTCCACACACTCCTTTGTCCAAGCTCTGCAGTAGAGACATGTCGGTTGTAGACTTGATGTAGTACTCCTGGCACTGACTGACGACTTGCACATTGTCAGAGCCAGCTGTCATGAAGGAGCAAGACCCAATCAAAGGACCAAAGGAGGTGGTAGCCGGCACGGGATCCAAGCCAAGAGCCTGACTGTACAACACCCCGATCATTGGACCAAACAAACACACCGTTGCCAGTGTAAACGCCGCATACCATCGGAGGGCAAAGCGGCTTGACCAACGACGCACACCTGGTGTCAGCAACCCGCCCATGGTCAGACCGGATAGCCAGCCTCCTACCGATCCCCATCTGCAGTTGCTAGCTACAACACCAACGATCAGTGTACTTGCAAGGTAAACTGCTGTGAAGATCACGTCCGCGCCTTTGTTGTCGATCGCCTTCCAGTTGATGATCGTATAGACTAGGTTGATTGCAGCAATGCCGTTGAGAGACGGCCATGATCCTGCTCGTAAACTGTAGGGGTCGACCAAGCAGCCGAATATCCACCCACCAACCCCACAAGCAAAGTATGCAAAGCCAAACTTCAGTGGACCTAGTCTGGATTCCACTCGATAGCCATAACGACCTAGAAATAGTGTCGTAAGGAACCAGTCAAGGAATGTTGCGTTCATGATCGATGCTACGACATACCGCCACTCTTGATAGTACGGGCCCGCAACAAGCGAAGCATCGACTGCACCAAGCTGCTGCAATGCAGCTGGATTGAAATTGTTACCGCTTGCAGGCCACGAGTAGTCAGCCCCGCCGACACCGAGGATTGCAAACACCATAGCCCAGTGCGTGAGTAGCAGCAACGTTGTGACTGACCACCAACAGGCTCCAGGCCAGAGGAACCGTAGCAAATAGCCAGACGCATACAACAGCTTGCCCGTCTGTGTCTCTCGACTGTACGTGGGAGGCCAAGGAAATGGCCACGCGTGGATTGCGCCAGGGGCAATGATGCTGTCGATGCCTGCTGGCTGGCTGCTATCAGCGTCAACTTGAGAGTCGACGTGGGCTACACTGTCAAAGTGATTGTCTGCCTTTGAGCTGCCTGAGAATGTGATTGGCCAGCATCGCGAACTGATAGAAGTGTGTTCTTCATCAACCCGAGCTCCAGTGTCTGTCAAGCTACGGCTCACTGGCGGTGGAGACGAATGTGATGGAGGCAGGCTAAATGTAGACTTTGTCAGTGCACTCGCTTTGCCATCGGATGGGAGCAGAGGAGCAGGTGGACTGGAAGGTGACGTCATGGACCAAGTCGGTGAGAGGCTACTGGCAGCATTGCTGTAGGCACTCTGAGGTGACCTGACTTCTGTTGTTGCAGCCGATGACGGTGGAGAGATTGCAACGTGATACACATTCAACCCGAAAGGATCGTCTGCACTCATTGTGGATTGCTTCAAGTGTTGGTTAACGCGACAGAAATAGGATGTGATGCTCAGATGAAAGTTGCAAAAACCAGTTGCGTGATTGCATATGAGCTGTGATTGTTGATTACAATGGTACTTATCATTGTCGTGCTCCCTGTGATTATGGCGGTCGAGTCATGTCAGTTTTGCAGTCGTAGTTCATCGGCTTCTTTGACTAGTCGTTAGGGCTTTGACAGCTCAACAACAATGTCGAACACAATGAACGGCAAGTGACTGATTCGGTGTTCCATAGCAGTGTAAAGTAGTCATCTTGCTGCTCCTACTCTACACTACCTCCGTTGATGCACTCATTTGTGCTTGTTACCTCGAAAGAGCAGCCGGCTGGAGCAGACTGGCAGGCTTGTGGGCATCACAAACCGTCTGCCAGCTGGAATCAACCACTACTCATAGTGCGAATCACAATCCACACACTCTCTTACTGTGCAACGTTATAACTGTTAACAGACAGTCACTGCTGAGGATCGCTTACACAAACCACGCATGTCTTCAGGCAGGAAAGCCTTGAACAACAATGGGACCGCATGAATAGTACTCACAACTCCAACTGCACAGGCAGAGCATACCGACAACATGGATCCAATCCCTCAAGCCTCTAGAGGTGAAGCATATCTGTTTGGCTGCCTCCAGCAGTGATGAGGACCACGTAGACATCGAGTGAATCGCGTGTGAAGACGACATTGTTCAATGAGCCAGCTGTCAGTCATTGCTGTCTTTGGATACGATTTGGCTCTGCCGCTCAGAAATCTGGGAGTTCTAACACCGTTGCGTGATGCCATATCATCAAGCTGCTCGCTGTTGCGACACGATCGCACCCACTGCTATTGACATCGACCATCAAAGTGAAGCAAATGTAAACAGCCAAAGTTGTGGTTTGACTAGTGCTGGCAGAAACACCAGGGACAGATGCCAGCGCAATCGCAGAGCCACCCTTTTAGCGCACCAGTGCCGTGCTACTCGCAATCCAGGTGGCACTCTTCTTGGTGGCGGGCGTGAACGAACAACACATGTTTTGACAGTGCTGCTACTGTTGTACACCGCCCTGCTGTTGTCAGTTGTTCAACCACTGAACGCACTGTCACACAATCCTTCTCATCACACAGCTCATCATCTCCTATCTGCTGGTGCAAACTCCTGTCCCAATCAGTATGATCAATGCGTTGAGCCCTCTGGTGTACTGAGCTCATGTACTTCCACGACACCTAACATCATAGACAACCCATCATTCGAGTGTGGATCAGAAGGTTACACGGAGACTTACCCATTCTGCCCAAACTCATATGGTACCAACAGCGGTAATGGAGTGGCGAACAGTGGCACAGGTTACATCAATATGCTGGTGACTGGATCCGACACGCAATACAGTGGTTCTCAGTATCAATCTGTAGCAGGCTTCTCATTCAGCGTGGTTACTGTGCCACAACAGGTGTACCAATTCTACTTCTACTATTCTTCGTGCGGTTTCGATGGCGCACAATTAGAGGTGAGTTTCTCTGACAGCTCAAATCCATCGCAATCCATTGGAGGAGACTACATGTCTATAGAAGGCAGCAACAGTGCTTACTGCACCTCATACCAAATGGCTCAACCGATACTGCTCACCACGGTGTCCGCGGTAACCACAGTTTCATTTGCTATGAGTTATCCGACTACTGTGGTATATGACTGGACGCAACTGCTCGTCGACGACCTTGTTATGATACCATATGGTTGTGTTAGCAATGGTACACAGTGTGTAACAATCACGGCTGCCCCTGTGCAGACAACGTCTGCGCCAACAACTACAGCCGCCAGCTCCATTGGAGAGACTGCCACTACGTTGCTCACCACCTCGAATGCGCCAACCACATTGATGGTTTTTGAGACAAGTGCTCCGGCTGCAACGACTACACAGGCGTATGCTAGCGTTGTAACCGAGACATCGCACAACAACAGTAGTACTGATCAGACAGTTAGCAAGGCCAATAAGTCGTCAAACAACAGCGTCATCTACATGGTATGGTCAAATTCAAGGTGTTCAGGACCTCCAAGCCAACAAGATTTGATCACCAATGGCACTGAATGTGTCAGTATATCTAGTTATGGCGCAGTGATCAACTGCGTGACTAATGAGCCAACGTCACGTTGGACGATCTCAATATATCCAGCAACAGGCTGTACAAGTACAAGGCATCCAAGCGTTGTGGTTGGATCGGGGCAACAATGCGTTAGTGTTCAAGATGGTGGAATATCAGGATCAGTGGTCCTCGATTGTAGTGCGCAGAACGTCACACATGCAATGATTGGAGGAACAGACAGTACGATGAGCTATCAAATAGCCTTAGGAATTTCTTTAGCGACAGCAGCAATGATGTTATAGCTCATGCCTGTACCTTCACACATGCACATGTATATATGACTCAATGATGTCACAGCAAGATGACTGCTGGGATGTTTGTCTTCACTTAGTCTTCACCGGTGTGTCCTTTATCCTATCTGTACGTTGCAGCCAATCAAAGACAAATGGAGGCGAAACCAATCAATGCACGTTTTGCAAGCAGTTGAGCCAAGGCTGTGTGCCTACAGGTATGCAACCCCCATACTCATTCTGTGGGGGCAAGCTGTTCTCACATCAGTCAACTTACTATGCTGCGAGTCACAAGCACGAACGCCCTCTGAATGGAGTGTGTGTGTGGGTGTGGGTGGGTTTCGCAAGTGAGGGAAGCAGTCAGGTGTAGCTAAGTATATCAGGTAAGCTGACACAAGATGCAGTTACTGTCTGTTGCTCAGTCATAGTTGCAAATGCAAGTCAACTGGAGGAGTGCCGAGTGTTCACCGAGTCGGGCAATGTGATTGACTGTAGTGTTTATGCATGTCATCAGCATTGTAGAGCAATCATCGCACACTTAGAGTTGGAGGGTGCTGGTATACTTGATCGCTCTCTCTCTCTCTCTCTCTCTCTCTCTCTCTCTCTCCCCCTCACTCCCTCTCTCTCGCCTCTGTTCACACACTCTCTACAGTTGGGGATAGCGTGATATGCTGGAGACAACTAGATCAGTGAAGATCGTACACGACTAGTAAATATCCAGAATAACAACACGATGAACGCTGCTACCATTGCTGTCGTCCGGCAAGAGCTCAACACTCGTCTGGCTGCTCATCCCGGGGAGCAATTCACACTGTCGCCACATGCAGATCGGTTTGCGCGTGGCAGACGCAAACGCATCGATGAGACTATTGCTCAAGCTGCAGGTTTTCATCTCAACAACCAGATTGATGAAGCTGTCGCGTCGTTGCAGCTGGTACGAGCATTGTTTCGAGAGTGTCCAGAAGCACTGTTAGTGGAATGGCACAATGATGATCAACCATGGACGGCGAGTGCTGTACCATTGTACCAGGTGTTGCAGAAATTGTGCAGAATTGGTTACCAGAGCTGCGACAATATGCTCTTACGACAATTCGTCAAATTACAGTATAAGGTTGAGAGATCACAGGATGGTGTCAACAAAGAGCAGGCTGCTGCGTGGACGCAATTCAACAACCAAGTGGCGCCAGAGTACGAGGTGAATCCACTGCTGGGCGAAGCGCAGGTCGGTGTACTGAAAGCGGTATACCAGGCCCTCGGTGCGGACCACTTTTATGACGAGCAACACTGCAGATTACAGTACATTATACTGGAGAGTGCAGTGCAAGCATCCAACCTACCGGCGGTCTCCTGGTTGCTCGTCCACTTTCGCGGAGACCTGGTGCGCATTGGTGACACCACGTTCAACTCAGGGTCTGAGCTGTTGCACGCCGCGGCTAGACATGGGTCAATGCAGATTATGCGACACCTGCTGTTATACATCCATGAGACTCCAGCGATGATGCAAGCAGTGCTCTGGACAGCAGCACAGTACAACCGGCTCGAAGTGATACAATACCTGACTGTAGATGGGTTTGCCACCATCAAAATGCTGCGACAGTGCCGCAACCGTCTCAAGGGACAGTTTTACGATGATTGCTACGCCACCAAAGTCGGGCTGACTCGCTTGATACGCCAAACAATTGTCTAGCTGTACAACTGATACTGCTGCTTCGTGAATCTGTCATTGTGACCCACGTTCTGCCATCGTGAGCCTTCGAGTTAACACAAAGATCCTACAATCCCGTGTAGGACAAAACATATACCTTGTCAGAAAGGTCTGCCTACTATCTTCCGTTTGTGTGTGAGCTCATGCAGCCACGACCATCTCGTGACCATCGCTGTCTTGATATTTACGGCTGCCTGAGTTTTTGTGTCGCAGATACCAGTACGCACCTGCACCAACAATCGAAGCTGCACGCACAACTGACCCAATGACAATGCCAGCAATGGAGCCCGCAGACAGATCAGACGATGAGATGGAGGATGGTGGAAGGTTGACGGTTGGCAGTGTGGTGTAGGTCAACAAAGTGACACTGCTGATGCACGTCACGGATGGAATGGAGAATTGACTGACAGGGGCACCTGTGACCGAGGCTAGAGCACCAACGATGTTGTTTGTCGTCATTGTCGTCATCCGATGAGTTGTAGTAGCACTCGCCATGGGCTCAGCGCCAGGGAGGCATTTGCGTAACCGGCTGCCGCTCATGGCTGCTCAACTGCACGTCAGTTTACTGAGGAGGCCATAAGGAATCGGAGCTTGTTGGGTGAAGGTAAGGTAGAAGTGATTGTGAGCTCGTAGTCCATCGCAACAGCGATGGTGTGGCTTAGCTCCGCTTTCGTCATCACAGTGTAGCAGGGAATCTGATAGCGTCGTGCCAGTACCTTGAGCTCCTTGGACGTCTTGACTTTCAAGAGCTGCTGTCTCAGCTCACGCTGTCGTAGTGACACACTGTAGCCGGTATATGACTTGATGGAGGATCGCATGTTGGCAGAGTGAGTGAGTGCTTTTGTTGTATAGGCAGAGATTTTTGTTGTTGGCATGGTGGCAGCATCGCCTGGCAGCTCGAGAGCTTGAACCAAACACAGTGTGTGGTGGTTACTGCTTGACAGAGTCAATACATGTGGGTGCTGCATCACCTTGGCTGAACGAGCAGTCAGGTGAGAGCGCCGAGGAGTTCGCCGATGCCACCGACAGCATGTGACTCTGTGACTTGCGAAGGGTCCGGAAAGCAGTGACTGGCTCTCGCGTACCCACAGGAGAGGATAGACTGCTCGATGCGATACACTCTCACCTCGTTGCCAACGATGACAACAGGACGAGCGAAATGATGGAAGTCCGTGTCTGTCATCGTTCCACAAGTCTACCACAACCAACCAACCAACTCACCTGGTCGACCTGCCGTCTATACAATGTGGGTAGGGGGGTGGTCGATGGTGGTGTCCCTATATCAACCACCCAACCAGGCTCAAGATTTCGTAAAAGTTTTTTCAGGCAGATGATGTTGTATGTTGTATGTTGTACATTCACACTCCCAAAAGTCACTATGCCTAGGAGGAGTAGTCACTAGTCTAAGAGTCACCATAGAAACCAACAAGTATTGGTCATTTAGTGTGTCTATCACAGCAGCAACATTCAGGACTTGGAAAGTAACACCGTCATCCAGTCTGATAATATTAACAAGCATCAGATCACACTTGGCTGGTGGAAGTGTTGGGTGTCGGCTTCAGACATGCTCCTGTTGGAATCTTTCTTTCGCCTTCCGAACGACAGGTAAGTCTGTTATCATGTCTTACCCTTCATCAACGACGTTCACTCAGTCAGTCAATCACTCAGCGTTATCCTTGCACCTACACACCATGATGACCCATCCGTCATCAACAAGGTTTACTCAGTCAGTTGACTCATCCGCGCCCTTGCTCCTATACCAACTCTGTCGGTGGTCATCGATCCTCACCTCTTACATCGTTCACCCCTCCACTTGTATTCCTGCGCACAACTCTTGTCATGTGACTGACATTGGCATGTCACGTTGGTTTGTTATCAAGAGCAAGATCACTTGATGCTTGACACCGAGTTCCTACGACAGATTATAAGAGAAACTACATAGTTTGATAGTGTGAGTTACTTCTCCCCATTGTGACATGCTTCACAGTCGACATCTAACCTACATTGTACCAAACATATGATACTGTCCAGTCGATGTTGATCATGAAGTAGATGACAAGAGACTGGACAGGACTATGTGTGTGCATCGATCCAAGCAGTACAACAGTGGTGAATCAATGTATACCATGACCATAGCGCGAGCATATCAGAATACGTGCTTCATCATGTTACAAGTAGTGTAGTGCGTAAAGTCTATCTATCAGTCCTCCTCGAGAGCCAGTCGCTTCTCTTCCCATTCAGCTCGCTTGTCTAGCAGAGCTCTGAGTTTGACATCAATGTTTGCCATCTCTTCGTCGATGGCGTCTAGCTTTCTTCGCCTCACATTCTGAACCTCCTCTTGCATAGCCTCAAGCTCCTTGCGATGTGACTTGTGTAACAGACGAAAGACAGCTGCAAATTGCAACAAGTGCACACACCCCTTCCAGCCTTTTGCACG
>Ga0068618_1000240_pt1 | contig 14096 bp, 8 predicted proteins | sample InSIn2SAF170_2_FD_77423 | JGI IMG/M metagenome (GOLD analysis project Ga0068618, IMG submission 77423) | Clean room microbial communities from NASA Spacecraft Assembly Facility at Jet Propulsion Laboratory, Pasadena, California, USA -... ...
AGCCACAGCTGAATGTGACAAGAGGCCTGTTTGTAAACACCGTCGGTGTTCAGAGATGCGGGTTTTGATAGAACGGCCTGTTTCGCCAATGTACTGTGCACCACAGGAACAAGGAATGGAGTAGACACCTTTAGACGATAGGGGGTTTAGTTTGTCTTTGGGAGATGGGTGTAGATGGCCTATTTTCGAGGGTGGTGTGAAGACGGTTTTTATACCGCTTTTACGAAGAATTTTGTTTATACGATCAGTGATGCCGGGAATGTACGGGAGAAAAGCAACAGAATTGGAAGTGACTGTTTTTGGGTTTCTTGGGTGGGGGTTAAGATGGCGGTTAATGGTGTTTGTGATATCCCGTTTTTTATAACCATTGTTTTGAAGGCTGTGGCGTACATGATTTAGTTCGGATTGGAGATTTTCGGGCTGTGATAGGGAGATGGCTCGATGAACTAAAGAGTTGATGACAGATTGTTTTTGGGCCGGGTGGTGACAAGACTGGGCATGAAGGTATCTATCAGTGTGTGTGGGTTTTCGATAAACTGAGTGATTAAGGTGACCATTGGGGAGACGGGTAACCAACACATCGAGAAATGGGAGCGATTGGTTGGATTCAATTTCCATGGTGAATTTGATGTCTTTGTGTTGGTTATTGAGGTGGTCAGGAAAGGATGGGAGAGTGTCTTCACCATGTGGCCAAATTATGAAAGTGTCATCGACATAACGGAGCCAGACCTTGGGTTTGAGACCTGAAGATTCTAATGCTATCGTTTCAAAAGATTCCATAAATATGTCAGCAACGACAGGAGAAAGGGGGGAGCCCATGGGATTGCCTGACGTTTGTTTATAAAACTTGCCTTGAAATAGAAAATCTCCAATCCGAACTAAATCATGTACGCCACAGCCTTCAAAACAATGGTTATAAAAAACGGGATATCACAAACACCATTAACCGCCATCTTAACCCCCACCAAAGAAACCCAAAAACAGTCACTTCCAATTCTGTTGCTTTTCTCCCGTACATTCCCGGCATCACTGATCGTATAAACAAAATTCTTCGTAAAAGCGGTATAAAAACCGTCTTCAAACCACCCTCGAAAATAGGCCATCTACTTCCATCTCCCAAAGACAAACTAAACCCCCTATCGTCTAAAGGCGTCTACACCATCCCTTGTTCCTGTGGTGCACAGTATATTGGCGAAACAGGTCGTTCTATCAAAACCCGCATCTCTGAACACCGACGGTGTTTACAAACAGTCCTCTTGTCACATTCAGCTGTGGCTGAACATCAACACAACACAGGACATCAGATACTTTTCGATAATTCTTCCCTTATCGCCCAGTCCCCATATTATTACACACGTAAAATCCGAGAATCGGTGGAGATCGCCAAACGCCCTCACAACCTCAACCGTGATACTGGCTTTCCCCTGTCTAGTGTCTGGCACCCAGTATTACGCCCCGCCCCTCACTCGGCCGCATCTCCAACCGGTATAAATACTTCCGCCAAGCTCCCACTTATCGTAGACTGAGTTTCGCCTCTGGCGTGGTTGACACGTTGAGTTACCGTGCTCTCTCTGCCTCTTTTCTTCCTCCTGAAGAAGCCCCATATGATTGTGGGCGAAACGTCGAGTATTTTTCCACTCAACATGACACGGTTCAGATCCGAAAGTCGTAATTTCATTATTGACTCCGGCCGTGAAAGCCTTCGTATAAAAATCTCTTAAGTACAGTTTGGTCATTAATGGGCCAGGCGGAAGGAGCGCGGTGGATTTACTAATTGGCCGCTCGGAAAAGACGGCTTCGGCACTAGAGGCTGGCAAAAACGTGGTTGCCCGGGGCGGTAGGAAATTCTCCGAAAAGCCACCCCTTAGGACCAGGTACAGAAGTATACCGTTTCGCTCTCCCTAACGGATAGACGGAGACGGTGAAATCGGTCGGTTAAGGCGAATCGGGTGGTTTGTTTTCCGGCCTTGAGAACGGGGCCTGACAAAAGGACACTTTCTAAAAATAGATAGTTTGGGTACGCGTCTGGTTATCCGGTATACAATTTTATATCCCATGTCTCCTTTTAAATTTGCCGACAGAGGCGGTCTGTTTCGCGAAAAAATATTTTGATAAAAAACGAAAAAAATATACTAAGATGGTCCGTTTCACTATGCCTAGGTATCTAAATTCCTCTACTGTCTCAAACTTGTTGTTCCCTATCTTTATTATTACATCGTGGTAGTCTTACGCATCTTGTACCTAATAACTTACAAAAATATTTTTCCATCATTGTCCAATTGCCAAGTCATCCGCTTTCCACATCTTGCTCTGTGCCTGATAATTAAATTATTTTAGCATGTCTTGACGTATTTCTTTGTTAGCATAAAAAAACAACAACGTTAGAATTATGCCATGGACTTAATTAGATAGGTATTCGAATCTACCAGGTCTCAAATTTAGTTTGGTTAGGTTTCACTGACAACTGTCTTACGTCATAGCCAGTGGAACTTTGCGACCAATCAGAATTGCAGAACGACCTCGTGACGTCATTTCAAGGCCTACTGCCGCCGTTCCACTTCGCGAACGACGTCGCTGTTCGTTTCGCAGACCCGCGGACCTAATAATTCACAATTCGAGGGCGCTGCGCGCTCGGCGGGGCCGCAACGACGCTAATAAAATTAAAAAATACACGCCCTCGCCTCGAGTTTTGGGGGACGGGAGGGCGAGAAGCTAAGGGCGGCGGGGGTTGCAAAAAAATATAAAAAGCCCGTCGATCGTAACTCACGGCGAGCGCGAAAAAATCCCACGCAATGGAGCCCTGCAATATTCATAAACAGCGGGGGCTGCTTCCCGGGGCGAAATAAAAATATTTCAATATGTTGCGTTTTAATCCGGAAAGTACTCATCTATTACGGCCCTGGCGGCGGAGCCGCCGCCCCCGCTAAGTGATTCATGTATTGTTTCTCGTTTAGGCCCGCAATCGTAAACCAGCGGAAATTATGCCCTTGCGGGTGAATTGTGTGGCAGAACGTGTTCTAAATTACGGGCGAGATAAAAAATGCAAATGACGCCCCCGAATTACGAGACGGCCGCGCCGCCGCCGATGCGGATTTTCTTCCGGAAACTTCCCCCCTCTCGTTCCCGTCTCCCGTTCGTCTCCTCGGGACTCCGAAGGGGGAAAGGAGTTGATTTTCCGGAGAAAACCGCGGCCAATTTCTGGAGGAAAAAAGGGAGAGAGGGGCGATTTGGAAGTGTAAACTTCAAACAGTAAGCCGCCTTGATCTGGAATGCGAGGCTAGTTCTGCTTTTCACCCTAACATAGGCTAATACATTGGCATGCATTTTGAATGAAAGATATGATACCTCATACTCATACCCAACGTCACGCTTTTGTAGTTACCGTCTCAAATTAAAAAGCCACACTGTGGTGTTTGAGACTCTGAGTCTATGTTGTTGGGTCGTTTTGTTTTTCTTTGGGGATGGCCCTTCTTAAAGCTTCAGATTCCATAATAACACCACAGGTCGGCGCCACTATTAAAGAACATACATAAACTTTCGTGCATCATAAAATAGCATCTGGACTCGACGTGCTCGCCCACTTAGAACAAAACCACTGATGTAGTTGAGGTTTGCCACGAAGAGCAATTAAATTTGCCCGATTTACTTGAAAGAGTGGAGTAGAGTGACCAAATATGGAATATGTACCTAATATGGAATACGGGCTTATTTTCTTTGCTACTGGCGCCATCTAACAGTATTACGGCTGAAACACGCCACAGGCACACTATTCTGGTGCGTCAAATATACGAGCGCTTTATGACCGACGGTGTCCACATTGAGGTTAATTATTTATTTTGTGCGGACGTCAAATTTTATTTTTGGTTGCGAAAATTCTGTTCTAAAACGTAAGTAATCACAATTTCATAAATACTCTATAGTTGTGTACATGCAGTAAGGTGACTGATAACACTCTGTTTATGTTAATGTTTATGAATATATAACCTGTGATTCAACAATCTTTGGTTTATTCTCAAGTAAGGATAGATCCTAATATGGAATACCCACCTGGTCCAAATATGTATTCCATATTAGGTCGACACATTGTAAGGTTGTTACGATTGCAATTTTATGTTTGTTTTCAAATAATTATGCCAAAAAATAAAAGAAATGAGAAAGAAAGAAAGCTGTGGGGAAAGGAAATATGGTGGAAGCAATGACAGCAGTAAAGACCGGACAAATGGGCTATTTAAAAGCAGCAAAACATTTTGGGGTACCAAGAACAACGCTCTTTCACCTCTGCAAGAAAGAACGTCGTCCTTCGGAGATATGTAACACACAACTAGGAAGGAAGCCAGTTTTGCCACCAGAGTTAGAAAAACAACCTTGCGAATATTTGCTGGAAATGGACAATCGCTTGTTTGGATTATCAAGAACATATATGCGCAGAATGCGCTACCAACTTGCTTCTGCTAATAACATACAGCATCAGTTTTCTGAACATCTTAAACTAGCAGGAAAAAAATGGTTTAAGGCCTTTTTAAGAAGACATCCTAACTTGTCCATTAGAAAACCCACTGGAACATCATTCTCAAGAGCACTGGGCTTCAACAGGGAAAATGTTCACACCTTCTTCGATCTTCTTGAGGCAGAGATGGACAAGCACAAATTTGCGGCAGATAGGATATATAACGTCGACGAGACTGGACTAACCATTGTTCAGTCGAGATGTAGCGAAATCGCTTTTTTAAAAGGGAAGCGTCAGGTTGGAGCAATCACGTCAGCCGAACGTGGCTCACTGGTAACAGCCATTTTGTGTATGAGTGCTGGTGGTACTTTTGTACCACCCACGCAAAAATATGAACGCTCAACTGGAAAAAGGTGCTCCACCAGGAACCAAGTTTGCTTCTCACCCGTCCGGCTGGATTCAAACCGGATTATTTACAGATTGGTTCAAAATTTTTTTAGCCAAAGTAAAACCATCAAAAGAAGATCCCATTTTGCTAATACTGGATGGCCATAATACACACACCAGAAACTTAGAATTTGTAAAGTTAGCAAAAGAACAGTGTTACCATCATATGTTTACCACCCCACACTACGCACAAAATGCAGCCCCTCGACAAGTCTATCATGGGAGCTTCAAAAGTCTACTACAGCGAAGAAGTTCGCATATTCATGAGAACAAATAATCGCCCCTTCACTCAATATGATATAGCCGAAGTTTTTGGTGGAGCTTACCTTAAGGTTCAGTCAGGATCAAATGCGAAAAAAGGATTTGAAGCAACGGGATTGTATCCAGTCCGCAGAAATGTTTTCGACGAATCTGATTTTATAGCGTCAGAACAGGAGGAACTACTAAATGAACCCGAGAATGAACCTGCTCAAGAACTTCTGGAGTATGTGTCTCCAAAACAGATCATGCCCTTTCCATTCATCCAGAAAAAGAAGGGCGCAAAAGGTAGGCCACCAGGTAAAGCGAAAGTAATCACGTCATCGCCATATGTTAAAGAGTTGGAGACGTCATTGAATATCGCCAAAGAAAAACTTAATAAAGCAACTAGGAAAATTCAGCCCGATAAAGATGAAAAGAGGCATTAACGGAAGTTACTTAGAAATATCTCGACCAGCCAAGTACCAGTGAAACAGCAAATCAAAAGGGAAAACTGTATATTATCTAATCATCTAGTGATTCTGATTCTCCGGAACTGAACGATTCATCTGATGATTTACCGAGAGTAAGTTTGGAACCCCCCAAGATGAAGCTCTTTGCATGTTTTGGGGGGGGGGGGGGATTTTCAGGATGATCATCATGGCGAAACCTGGGTACGATGCATTTTGTGCAGTGATTGGGCACACGAGATGTGCTCTGGAGAAGCAGACAATAATTTTGTGTGCGATTTTTGCAAATAGGCAAGCAACGTACTTAGTTGGAACTTGAATGTTTATTTCTATTGTTATTCAGAATCAATAACTAATTTTATTTATTTTGTGAAATTTTTAATTTTTTTCGTGAAATTTTTATTTATTTCTTTATTGCTCTATAATGTATTGTTATTTAAGCGAAAATAATAAATCATCACGGTACATTTTTCATAACTTATTTAACCACAATTTTGCATATCCCATATTAGGTACAATGGTATTCCATATTAGGTACACTTTCCTTTGATGATAAAAAACAGCATGTTCTATAGTTTACGTATAAAAAATAAAACGGTATTCCATATTTGGTCACCTTACTCTAAACGTCGGTGGAACTCAAGAACGGGAACTTAGCGAAAAGAGGAGATAATATTTTTTAGCCATTTTTAATTAGGATGGAGAAGTGGACGTGCCCTGTCACGGATACCTGTTTGTTTCTGATTAATTGTGATTAATTTACTACGGATATACAAAAACTAAACCCGGTTTAAAGAAAAGTCGACGCAAAACAAAAACGTACTTGCTATTGAAAGCACCAATATTTTATAAACAAATAAAAATAATAAAGATAAATTATTACACATAATTGTCCAATCAATTGGTTAGAACTAGACCGCCGTGAATATATCACGGACTCTTCGAAGCTAGAAACGTTTAGGTCCTTCGGGCCGGTTTCAAAAAAACAGCAAAACGTGTTGGTCCTTCGAACCGGATTGAACGAAGCAAAAGAACACTATTGATTTAGAATTTATCTGTTACGGGCTATAAAAGAAATTAGGCAATATTGATAATGCCTCACCAATTTTAAGTGTCTAAAGTGATACGACAAAATGATAAATTATATATCTTCTATAATCTTAAATATGAAACCATTTCATTACGTCATTTTATATTTAACATGATTGTTCAAAGCAGCCAATCATAATTCACGTTGTTGTCTTTTTAAAGCCGATTTATTTAATTGCCAGGGCGCATCATGATTTCCTTTATAATGACCTGACAATGTGATACATTATAAAAAAAAACTACGTAGTTGACTGTTATTGCTTGGCATTATTCATGATGACCGAGAATTATACATATTGCTTAGTATATTTAAATATCCAGTTACATATACACACATACACAGTGAGCGAATATGTATATGTTGCAGTTATCGCCTTGATTTGTCTTGATTTAATCTCTTGGATTTCTCTACATTTCTCAAAATCTACCACCCCAACAAATAGCTGCTTTGTTCGAGATCTCAATGTGATAAATAACGATATTGAATTACCTATGTCGAATAATACTAAGAAACAACTTCACACATAATTATTATTATAGTTTCGCTGCGAATAATTGCTTTATTTCTTTGCCAATCAATGCCAATGTGACATTTTATCACGTCTAATCAACAACAACCAAAGCTTTCGACCGTATCTGCTTTTTACAGAAAAAGAACATCTTCACGTAACTATCGTTGCAAACAAACAAGCGTATCTTTTTAATTAAATAATATAATCATTACCTCATAAAATGGCGCAAATTGGATCCCAGAGTGATTACGATTTGGAGAAAAAATTAAACGAGCATATTAATATTTGTCCGTCGCGTTTAAAAACAACTCCAAATATCTTCAACGTGATTATTTCCATGTTTAGGAGTAGGTACTGCTTACCAACACGAAAAAAACAATCCCATTTAATATGCAAGTTTTCAATACCAACAAAATTTTTCGCGCGAAGTATGAGATATTGTTCCTTCAATAGGGAAGATGCCAGGTTTCAGAAATAAATCTTAATTGTATCGTTCTTGCTAGCCGTAGCAGCTTCAGAATTTATAGGCTTTACGTTGATTATTATTATAAGCAGCTATAAGCAAATTACCTTCAAGTATGACAGCTGTGAAAAATTGTCCATTGGACAGTGCTGATACTCGCGTAACTTCAGTTTTCATGAACAGAGACTGTGCTTTGAAAAATGAAAAAGAATACATTTCTACTCTAAATACTTGCCCGCACTACAACGAACGCCTGCTATTTTCCAAAGAATTAATCTCGACAGCAGCCATAGTTCACAATGAGATATCCACATTCATTGGTTATCCATGGATTATGAATAAACGAAAAACTAGTTGAAGCACTACAAATAAAATTCATTAATCTAAATTACAGGATCAATAAGAAAACAATGTCCATCGTAATTAACATTGATTTATCAAACTATTGAGATGTAAGTTGAAGGCAACACAATAGCAATAACTGGTGGCTAGCTAAGGAATCCAGGTTTTAGATACGTAACCCTTGAAAAAATGGCGTTTGGCTGTGTCGTTGACACGGCCGTGGTGTTTTAGGCGTGACAACGTCTCATAGAAATAAGTAAAAACATGATACGCGCATTTTTCTTTATATCGTTGTTACTTTATACAATTGAAAATATCTCTGATTACGACTCCATAGTATTTCCTACTGTAACAATTCCATTTTACGTCAAAATTCCCGCCACTCCGGCGGACCACTATCGATCAATATTGCGGAACAAAACTATACAATCCGAAATTGGGTCCTTCTTCAGCACTGTCTTAAAATCTCAGCCTTCTAGATCGTCTGGGTGCTCCATAATGTACAACGAAAATTTCCATCATCATCATTGCCACAAATTAGCCACCCCTCGACCAGTCTTTATTGCCGAGTATTCCCGATTCAGCGTAATCGAACTGACCCGAGCGAGACGCCATTTTCGGCAAACTTTCTAAACATGCTAGCCTGCGAAGAGAGGTTGTCACTTCAATAAATTATAGTGCTTGAAGACAGACAGAAATTCTCAAATAAACAAATAGCGCTTTTCTGAAACTTCCCAGGTGTAAATTTGTGAACATCTTCAAAACCAGGTTAAGAGTCCTGTTGGCGGCCGAAGACGACGATTTTTTTTTTGCAAATTTCCCCATCCCCGACGACGTCACTTCCTCTCCGGAAAAAAAGCGCGGGAGCGGCGATTTTTCAAAGCTTCGCCGGGGCGCCCGTCAGGCGCGTAAATCAAAAAGGCGATCAAGCATGCGCTCGTCCGGCGCTCCCGGCAATTAAAACTGGATGTTCCACGGTATTTTACGACAGTTTGGTCCACCTGCTGCATTTTCGGGCCGTCCATCACGGCGCAGGAAACCCAACAAGGGTCGTTTCGGTTACGGGGAAGGCGCGGCTTGGATTTTCACCAAATACAAATATAATTGCCCCGGTAACAAACGGGCGCGATGCAAAACGCGCTTACAGGGTGGCCAGATTAAAAGGCTGGGAGATGGCACCATGGAGCATATTAATAGATTCACAAATAGACTGTATGGACAAATCAAAAAACGGCGTCTTCTTGTGGCAAGCCTGCGTCTTCCCGCGAGCTTTAAATATCTTCTTTCCTCTTGTGAGTCATCAAAATATTTTTTTTCATTTGTTCTTACTCGTTCCTTCTTCACTTTCGTCGTTTCATCACTTCATCAATCTTATCTTCAATAAGATCATGCAATCTAGTCGGCCTTTCTATGACGAATCTTGTCGGCCACCCTTGATAACATTTCTTATTTTGCTACTTCATCTGTCCTCTACTGAAAACCCAAGTTTCCTCCAGAAGAAACGGTAACTCACCAAGTCGTAAAATAGGAATTTGTCTAATTGTAAGTTATTTGGGTGCGCCCAAGAACTATGAAATGAGAACTAATAAATTAGCCACGACGATACTTTTTTCTCATTGCAATTAATGTATGATAGAGACAGAAGTCGGGGTTGGCAAGTAAATTCGCCATATGTTAATCAATGGCTTGTCAGAAAAATGATTTCTAGCAATTTCTCTACTTCACAAGGAGCATTTTTTTCGTTATATTTCAGTACTGACGGTACAAAATTTCACTGTGAATAATCGATATTAAGATATCAATAATTAATGAACGCGGCGAGAAAATATTATTAATAGATGATTTTAAATTTAACGTCGTGTCAAATAAGACGAGCGAAACAAAGTCGTTTTCGAATTCAAATCAATAGTAATTAACGTTGTTGTTGCTGCACGAGAAGAGACGAAAATTGTTTAAAATAATTTGCAGCATAATGAGTCGCTAATTGAAAAAAAAATATGGGGATAAATTCCAACTGACGCCGTAAATCGAAAGTATACAAAAGACATAACCGAACGACTCTCAAAATTAGTAAAAAAAAACTCTATCATGAAATCATGTAGAGAACATACATTTTCCAGAGTAAAATATTATTGTCAAAGGAATGTGTATTATGAGACAAGAAGGTATATACCAACATTAACTTCAATGCCATCAAACTTTTAACAACAAGAAAACAATTTAAATAAAAAAGGACTCAAATATAAAAACATTCTGAAACGAAACATCTACATTGTGTCCCATTTTTCCCCTGTTATTCACGTTGAATTGATTTTTAGAAAAAAGTTGTTCGCGGTCGATTTCGAAGCTGAAAGCCGAAATACGTATAGCAAGCAAGCATTAGAAAACACATGGCCCTAAGCTAAAACTAAAAGATGTCGTTTCCAATTGAGACAGTCATGGTAAATAAAATATTGATAAGAATTTGAGTCATTTATTAAAGACATTCATATATTGATGATGCAAAATTCAAGACTTAGGGGCTGTGAAAACATATTTCCAAAAAGACGACACAGGAATTGGTGGTGAAAGAGTGGTCAAGTATTCAGATTACATTTCGAAAAATGCACGATTTCCACCAAACATCCATATGTTCTTCATCACATCACGGATTTTATCAACAAATGCAATAAAATCAGTTATTTAATCCGTTTCATCCAAACATAATATGTTTTCTATTATTAAATTGAGGAGTCACTTTTTCGAATTCCATTACTTCAACGAACAGCTAGCTCATTGTAATTTTTGTTGAATTGTCTCTTCAAATTGTGGCCAATTTACATGGCTTAAAGTTTGACTAATCAGTTGATTGCGTCTCGAATTTACATTTCCCCGAAAACTTTACGTGAACAAACATGAAAACCACTGATCAGTTTTATAAATATGTTCAAGGTGATTGTGATTAGACTGATACAAGTCAGGGAATTCTTATGAAAAATTCCTATGACCCATTCTCATATAAATGCAATTTCGGGAGAAATCGTTTTCTCTTTCCGATAGAATAATTTCAACTTGTCATAAAAATTATAATAAAATAACAATTGTCTTTTGAATCGGTAGAATTTCAGTTCTGGTTTAAACTAAATTTCTTCTCCGATTTTGTATTTTTCTCAAGTTTCTATGCTGTATTTATGTATTATATTAACGCAGATGTCACGAAAATAAAGTTGCAACTACTTTCAACAAATGTTGATACTACGTAGAATTGGGATTTTTTTGGATTCTCATAGGATAGCTTGAATTGCAGTCGTTCCTAGAGATATTTTCTAGCAAAAAAAGCTGAAATACGATACCTACGTTTTGATTAGAATTTACAGCTTTTATCCCTATACGTATTCGAGGGCTTTGAATAATTATGTGAGAATTAAAAAAACAACTTATTAACCCATACCCAACGTTCTTTTTTTGAAATAATTTTCCCCATATAAAGTATGCGTAAAATTGCAGCTATTTGTGCTTCTCGTGGTGCGATTGCATGCCACATACTGCGTTTGTTGGAGATGAAATAATTTCTCAATAAACTGAAAAACACGTATTAGTAAGAACTTTTAATAATTTCTCCCCAGTGAAGCGCCACCGGCCAATCAGTTCCTCGCGAGGCAAAAATTAAAGACCGAAGCGCGCCGGCTAACTTCCTGAAAAGCGGTTTTTATCTCTAATTACCCAGCAACATATTTCAATATAAAAATTAAAAGTTTGAGTTATGTTTGCGCTAGGAGGGCGAAAGAGTTAGAAAAGGGGGCGCCAAGTTCTTAATTTCCGCCGATTATTCCCTTTATTGCTGGCGCTATCTCGGGCGGGCAGGGCAATTTTTTAAAATTTACGCCGGGGAAAATTCGCCGGCGGTTTATGCAAATATTTGTGGCGCAAACGGTGGTTGGGGGAGAAAAAGTGCAGCCGGCGACGGCGAGATGGCGCTTTCGATGCTCCGCCGGTGGCTGAAGCTCTCTTCTAATTAAGCCGGCGAGTTGTCTACGTTCTGTGGAAAGCTGATTGGACGATTTTGGTTAAAAGTCTGAGGATATCCGGAATGGCTGGGGAAATCAAGTCGCATATAAACATGCATATTTAAAAGACTAGTACTGCACATCCGCGCTAGTTCGGTTGTGTTCTAATAACGGTTAACGCAATAGCCTTAGTTTTCAATCATAAAAAATAATCATATCGTGGGTAATTTCTCAAGAAATCAACTATTAATTAGCGTTTTGGAAATGAGAGATCTTGTTTCATCAATAAGTGTAATTTTCTTTTTATTAATAATATGCATTGTAATCTAAATTTGCCTTTGAAAAACCAAAAGCGTCTCCGTCCGGAACCTGTGTGTATTTGTGTATCCACCCTTAAGGTTGCAATTCTTGACCGATTTTTATAATTCTTCTTGTTATCGATTCGAACACTATCACAATAGAACCCTATTAATTTTGAGAATGATCGCTCCAGTAGTTTTATTATTATAGGCAATTTTTTGTAGTAACTCGCATATATTTTCCGTGCGAATATTCTGGACGTCAGTTTGGTAGCTACTGCCAAACGAGTCTTTCACATTTAATCCCTGCAAGTTTTGCTGATGATTGTGATCTTTAACTCATAACAATGGTAGCAAATCTAGTTTCTTGTGACAAATAAAGCTGAAAAACTAAATAATTTAAAAAAATGCCAATTATAAATCCACAAGAAGATGAAAAACGCTTCCGTCTGTGAATGGATCAGCACCAAACAACAATTTTCATTCATCAATTTTATTATCACATTTGTCGCATGATCATATACTGAGACTATGATAGAATCAAATATACAGGATTATTCCAATATGCAGTCAATAAATAATTCGATATTAATGTATGTGAATCAATCAAATCAAAAATATACCAAAATGCCGCCAATACAAATTTTCCTGCACAACTCGTTATGCCAAAAGTACTAATGGATTCTAATATGATTTACCCACCAGGACAACCACTAGTTCTAGAATTAAACAACCTACCACTCGCTAATTTTAATGTAGCTTTTTGCAGATTTTTTACCAGATTTTGATATTTTTTTATTGATTCGAAAATGTTCACCATACAACCCTATTGACTGACGAACTTGCGGGGTTTGCACTTTTGGTTTTACCAACTATTCGGATACTTTTTTGAACAAAAAAATAATGTTTTAACAGCAGCGACCGCAATTAAGTCAAGACGGACATGAAAACTCCACGGCCAGCTACGTCGTTTTTTCCTTTAAATCGATAGAAACGAGGCGTAAAAATCCGCGGATTTCGCCATAATTTAGAACGAAGAAAGTGCCTTTCGTTGCGGCCAACTCGTGTAAGATGACGACGCGTGCGGTCAATGCAAAAGTTACGACCAGCCGAAGACAATGGCTTTCACTCCGGCTTCTAATTAAAAGTCTTGTACGTCCACGTTCTCGCGGAGAATGAATAGATTTGAAAAAGACAAAAAAACAATGAATGACGACGGTCTTGGGCGGCATTAAACGTCTACCGCTTACGCTTACTTACCAAAACTTTTTATTTATCCAGCAGGGTGGTAATATACGTATTGTTAAACAGTTTGAAACAGTAATAGTGCAAGTTTAGGTACATTGCCACTTACGTAAAATATAATGAAAGAGAAAGCTTACTAGGATTAATAGTTACGGGATAATTCGATCCTGTTTCTGAAGACAGATAGACAAATTTATTACAATCGCCTTTATTGGACATCGCATTTAAGACGTCTAAAGGTACTACACTCAGTTTAAAAAAGAAAATTTATATTGTTGAGGTTAATAAAACAAATGTAAGCATGCGTTAAAAAACGATGTTTGCCCAAAAGACGTTCTGCAGAAGCGAAGCTTCCTTATTTATATTTAGTGTCACCGAAAGTAAAAAGTTTCAGAGAAGAATGCGCTATTATCGCGAAAAAAATTAACTTGACTAACGCCCAAGCTGATCAACTAATTATAAGTTACTAAATTCGTGAAACATTATATGGGGAAATTCATAGAAATCAATTTTGCAGAACCATCAAACCATTGTACACGTGTTGTTTCTTTCCTGAATG
>Ga0068618_1000242_pt1 | contig 14043 bp, 12 predicted proteins | sample InSIn2SAF170_2_FD_77423 | JGI IMG/M metagenome (GOLD analysis project Ga0068618, IMG submission 77423) | Clean room microbial communities from NASA Spacecraft Assembly Facility at Jet Propulsion Laboratory, Pasadena, California, USA -... ...
AGTATCAGGACGTCATCAGATAGGAACGGGTACCGCGAGAGGTTACAGAAATTGATGAAGCAGAAACCATAGCTATGTACGCAATGTGACAAGCTATCAGGCTGAAGATACGTTTCTCAAATACATTCATCGTTCGTTCAGCATAAATCAAGTGCAACTCACACTAGCCAAGGTAGCTTTTTTCTGTCACGTCTGCCCAGCAGCTCAGGGATATGCGAAACGAGATAGTATGTACGAGCTCAAAGTACTATTGCTATCAGGGATTAGCCGATGTGCTCTGGTTGTATGATGATTCGAGCTCATTTTGAGTAAGACAAATGCTTTGCCTCTGATAGGTCTTTTGTTCATTGATCTCTTGTCTGATATCAGTAAAACGGGCCTGCGGCTGTGGTCTGAAAAGGTATCGCAAGCAGGATCATAGTGTGCTTTCAGAAGCATCATAAAACCGGCATCAGATCGTAGCCTCGAGTACTCGAGAACTTGTGATCCCAGAGGCATAGGCTTCGAATGACGGAGGATGAGCCGACGACCCCGCCTCACATTGTGGTCATCTTATTTATTCGTAATGGTCTTCATCACGCTCTTCCTAATATCAGCACAATCATGCCCCCACTCGCAAGGCAACTTCTGACAGTACGTGCCACCCCTGAGCGTCACACAGCTAGCTCTAACGTGGAAGTAGACGACCTCGACCCTACAGGGTCGCCCATCAGGATGTCGTCTCTTGCAATCAGTCTTGTGGTGCGCCTCACAGCCCTTGATGGTGTGCTTGTAGCCAAAATGAGAAAAATTTTCGCATTTCAATTCTTTGCATTTCTTGCCGATTGCATACTCAGGGCACGCGAAAAAGGCGCGATTGCTGATACAAATATCGGGGGTTCGACAGTAGGAACCACGCATGCTGTCTGGACAAAGATTGCCGAGAATAGATTTGTAGACTTCTTCAGCTAGATGATCGAGGAAGGACAAAGCTTCATTCGGGGAGGTTGTGGAAGAAACACCTGAAGATGATGTGATGGAAGTCGAGATTGTGCTTAAACAACTGTTGTTTCGTGGAGACGGCCCTGGCAATAGCGGTGGGGTGGATGACCTACCAGAGCAAACATCATGTTGCTTGAGAAAGTGGTTTTGTGATACAAAGTGCTCGTGGTTGGTACCACTGGAGCACAGAATCACTTGCCGTCCTAGGAGTTCCTGTCCTCCAAGCTGACGTATGGCTTCTTTGACATCACACTCGTGTTTAAGGTAGACATATGCATACCCCATGCAAAAAGATACTTGTGCCACTTCCAGCATCGATATAGAGACTATCTCGAAATCTGTGAAGAAATGGATCACATCTTGCTTCGTGGTATCAAACGATAGATTGCCGAGAAGAATTAAATTGGCATCGGAAATTGTTGAGGAGATTGAATCAAAGTTCTCGGGTTTTGCTATCATTTGTAATCGAGTAGGATGAATGCCTTGATCCGTACCAAGGTTTTCGGGAGAAGATCGTTGACTGGTAGTAAGTATAGACTTCGTTTTAGGGCTAGCTATCTGGTATCAGTATGGTTCAGAGGACAACATAGCTTTGCAAGAAACCCAGACCTTGTCAACTATCGCCATCAATTCTAACAGGTTTGCATGTGCCATCTCGCCTTCTCTTGCTTCTAGGACTAGGCGTGAGGTTGTGGGATGGAACGGGCTCCGCTAGCCTGCTTCCACACAATTCTGCTGGACTTTGAGGCTTCGAGCCTTCAAGTGACACCGCCATGAATTCACCATGCACCAAAATGTCCTTGGCAGATGAACCTTCTGTTTCGTGTTGTACTTCATTGGGAACCTTAGAGACATCGATTCCGAACCAACGCAATGACTGTCAGGAAACATAAATGCTGTACAGGTTCGAGAAGGCTTGAAGTGAATGCCTCTGGAATAGAGGTCCGTCTAAAACATTGACGGGTAGTGCAGGCTGAACAACATTAAAGTGGGTCAGGCAGTAAGCAACTTCAAGCAGCGAAGATAAGGTGCCATGCGGATGGAGAACAAGTGACAGCGGAGATCAGAAAGAAGAAACCAGAAAACATGCTTAAGACAAATTGGTGAAGGACTGCGAATTGTCCAGAGACACTTCACATACTCAGGATATAGCAAGTAGTGGTTACCTATGTGCGTGTCCACTGCTTGCAGCAGCAGCAGCAGTCTTTGTGCCTTCCTTGTCCAGCCATTTCTCATCACTCTCATTTTGGGCATCTAGACATCTTCGGACACGTTGAAAGATGTTCTCACGATAGCATAACATCTAAGGTAAGATTCAAACGCAATAGCAGATGCCGAGTCATTGATGAATATCAGGCAAGGAAGGACATATGATCAAGGATGATTAAGCTCAGCACAAGCGTTGGCCCCTTGCTGCCCACGTGATCATGAAGTCCGACCATTGTCTAGGTAGTGCATCCAGGGCAGTGAGGTGTCTAGAATATGCGTTGAAGCGTGACAGCTAGTGTCGTGTATCATGGTTGTCTCAGCGTTCCCGTCGCTGGTATGCTCCTGGTATCCTGTGTATGCTATTTACAAAGTGTCCACTTGCAGCTCCTTGAGATTCAGTTCTCAGGCACTTTCCCTCGACTCGTCTTGTGTTCTTGCTATATTTGCTGCTGATCAGGCTTGCGCACCAGTAGCAAGATTGTACACCTTTGCCACGAAGCGAGAGACTACTTCGGTGCCAGCATTACCGGCTGTACCAAATCCTGCCACTGTCGCGCTGGAGATGGTCGTTGAAAAGTCCATCCCATCGGGTAGCACATAGATGTGACCAGCACTATTCGAACCGTCAAACAGCACTGCAGCCTTCATAGTCTTATTCACAGGCCTCTGAAACCAGGCTTCATCGCAGCCCGCAAGGTTGGCGTGGACACAAGAAGCAAGTTGCATGTCGTTGGCTGTGTCAATCTCGAAGATGTCCCATTCTCCACATCCAGGGAAACAAGAGCAGCTTCCGTATTGTTCAGTACGTGCGATGTTGGCATTGAGCGCCCAAATGGCAGGCATGTTCGGATTGGGGTTGGCGGCAGTTGGGTAGGCGTAGTTGCTGCAAGGCATGTCAAATTCCATAAGGAAAAGCTTCGATGACCCATCAAACCCGTGGTAAGCGACTGCTCCTGGACGATAGTAGCCACAATCGGAGCTTTGGCACTGCTTATCTGTCCAAATACTGACCTCAGTAGAATCATCGAGTAGTGCGTCTGCAAGAACTTGAGGCGATGCTGCTGCCGTTTTGCTGTCAGAAGACGCGTAGGAAAGTGACATGCCAAAATTTAGGTCGAAGACTCCGGAGGCGACGCCGCCGTGATTGTTGAGGAACACCAGACCGTCTGCATGAGGAGTCTCGGCTTCGTAGTATGCTTGTCGGGCCCAGTCGCCAGCATCTTGATTAGTCCCAGCCGCAACACTGCTAGCTGAAGCAGTAGACTGCGATGAAAATGGTAGTACTGAGAGTAGTCTCGCTGTTGTCGAATCTTGAAGCGATGGCGAAGGTGTTGGTATCACAAGCGTACTCGACTGTGTTGTCGTCGCAGATGCTCCCCCGTAATTGTTGGTCCACGATACCACTTCGCCGTTGACGGTTGCTGTAATAACAGGCGCATTTGCTTGTGTCGTCATTGCCGCTGATGAACCATCGTAATTATTCTTCCATGATACTACTTGGCCATTGATAGTTGCTGTAATCCAATCTCCTAGAGCACGCTTTTGAACATGTCTCTGAGCGTGAAAGTGTCGCCTTTCATGAATGCTCGGTTTGACATCTCGCTTTGTGTTGGATGTTTCGGGAGAGTAATAGGCGAATTGTTTCAAGTGCATGGGCCCTCGAAAATGCCATGAGATCTAGAGATTGAGTTAGTGAACGTCTTTTCTAAGAATAAACCACGAGCACAAACCTCTTTGTCAAGTGGTGCCATGCCTCCAGCATAAGAAACTTGTTCATATGTACAGGTGCCATTGCTCAACATACCGGTGACTTGTTGGTATGTACCGGCAGAGCCCCAGCCAATGTACGAGATAGCCTGGACTGCTAAGCCATCGGCGTTACGAGCAACGGCGTCATGAGCGATACTGAGGGTAGTGGTGGTTGAAGCAGCAACCAGGGCTGCTAATGCGAGTTGATACCGCATTCGATCGGTTGATTGACTTGAACAATTTTTGTACCAAGGATAAGAATCGATCTGCCTCTAGGTACAGATTTCAGGTCTGAATGTGGTGAGCCAGATGCTGATAAAGGCGAAAAGTAGTCGACTTTATACCAAGATTTGGATTGTCTTGCGTTTGCGTGTTATGTTCAAGGCACAACGCGGCTCGATAAGTGACAAGGTTGACAGATAGTTCCAATGCTTCAAATCTAGAGTGTAACAGACTGATATGATATTCTGCTAGCCACGCGGGTAAAGGATATCAATATAGTGAAAATTACGAGTCTGGGGAAAGGCGGCTGGATGGTGTATTGTCACGGCGAGGTACTCCTGGATCACTCAGACGACACCCGTGCTTTGCCGATCCTTAGTGATCTTGTCGTTGAGCTTGACTGGGTATTACACTTCGTCAGAATTTTTTGTCAACCAGTCATACTTTGTGAAGCCACAGGCTTTTGTGGGACATGATTAGCAATGCATGACTAGGCTTGTGTATCCGTTGGTAACACATCCCACAGACAGATGCTCAACAAAGTGATCAAATTTGAGATGCAAGTATTCCTTTGTCAGCCAGTCCTTAGCCGTGTCCTTCGTAGCAAAACAGGTTGGACAAGTCGATGATCGTGCCAAGACTAGAACAGGCAAAAATAGCTTCTTGAATCACTCAAGTTGCCCTGACAAGTGCAAACGTCCTTGGCCAGAGCATATGAGTACAAAATTCGCAGAGTAATGACATGAATATTTCTGTTTGCATTGGTGCTGCTTCCGTAGTGAGTGTTGGTAGGAATCACCGAAGTCTGTGGCTATTAGTTCTAATATGCTTTCGCTCATAGCAATCCAGAGCGGCACAAGCTGGACTGTCCAATGTGTTGTCTGAAGGATCATGGCTTCTCTCTGCTCTTTAGCTTCGTCCAACCGCTGGTGCCAGGTACACGGGATGCAGTAGTTGCATCATCCTCGAATTGTGTTTTGGCGGTCATTATGCTTCTGGCATCGTCATACTGCTGACCATTCAGGGCTTTCGACTTAACAAAAACGGCTTCGTCGAATTGTTCACCTCCATCGTCCCATTCCTGATCTTTCAACAACTCCCACTCAGCACTGACATTCTCCTCATATAGGACTTTTCTCAAAGGAGCGGCAATTGCTTGCCAACCAACGTACTTCCAGGACAGTAGCACCTCAGACCTTTCTGCTTTGGAACCATAGTTCACCGCGGAGAGGTCCGAGTACTTGCCGAGTCCTGCTCCAAGATCTCTACGTAGTGTATATAACGGCGAAGACATATTTCTGCCCTGCTGAGGTCTCTTCGGCATACCCCTATCAGAAGCTGCTCTTGCCAGTGGTGGTGCGGGAGACTGTATGATGATCAAATGGTGTAAATTCTTGCCGATATTACAGACCTCCTCCCAAGTATTGGTACCAGATGTGAAGCCTTGACTTCGACACAACCATGCAACATTCCACGCTAGCAGCGCAATGCCTTCAATGAAGAAATTGAATGCATGCTCTTGCTTCTGCTGGAGTTGAAACACCCGCTCATCCGGTTTGTTGGCGCTACCCAAGAACAATGGTCGAGGAAGCGCAAGGGTTGCTGATTCATGCTTCGAGGCAGAAGGGCTGCTCTGCTCAGTCGTCAGCACATTTACAGGTGAGAGCTCGTGCTTGTTTCCGAAATATGAGCCTTTTGGAAGACTGATCGTCGTAAATGGATGTTCAGTATGTGGCAAAGTAATCTCTGCTGGCAAGCGGATGCCGAGATAAAATGCCACGAGCAGCACAAGTCGTGCAACGCTTGCGAGAACTGCACTTAGATCCATACACCTCACGTTACTAATTTGACGTAAATCTGGCAGTGTCAGACCAGCAATTGAATACTGCTCTCGACCAGGCGCATCCCGTTGCCTCCGTCTTTGCCTAAGCCTCATCAGAGAAGCCGCCTCGCGACAAAGAATGGCCCTGTTGGAACTGAATCTCTCGCTCAACCGACCGACTGAAGAAGATGTCTTGGTATTCGTCTCCGAGATCTCCAATAACTTCTCCGCCTGGCTCTTAGGTATTGCATTCCGAACCGTTTTCAAAGCCTCCCTCTTCAAGGCAATCTTCGACCGGAATTCCTGCACCTGCAATATCATCCCCTCCACTTCTTGTTTGAGTAGACTGGTGACATCTTTCGTGGCGTCCAACCTTTGTCTGATTTCATTTGTCTCTAGGTGCTTCAACTTGGCTTGCCAGGTATTGTGGCCATCATCCTCCAACGGATCCTGTGGCGACACCAATCCATCACCAGAATGGTCTGAGACTGCCTGTTCGACACTTTTGTTCAGAACGTTTTTTTCGAGGAGGACTTGCGCATGCTCAAGGCGGGGGAGGTAGGCAGCATTGCGAGCACAAGCTGTACAGTAGAAGTTGAGAGCCTGCTCATTATTCCTCTCACATATATCGCATTCCATGTTGATCGTGTCGAAGATCTCTCAGTGTGTGGTAAAAGAGATCAACCAGGCTTCATGGGAAGCACAGGCTGCAGTCGCTTTGTCCACCTGTTGCAGACCCAGAGCAGATCAAGACTGAGAGGCGGAAACATTGTGCTCCGGATACTACTATGATCGTCATCAAACCATTCCTATCACCCTGAATTCGCGGTTCGGATGCCTGTGCCAATCTGTCGAGCGTGCTTCGCGGTCGGATCAGATGTCATCTGTCAGTGGTCGTTCTAAAGTAGAGATATGGTCATGTGATACCGTGGTTCAGTTTCTGGTTGCGACGCGTGACACGTGCATTCTTCCTTCTTTACCACCTTCCCACGGCTTAATCATTCTACGTTCAAGGATCCCGGGAATTTGCCTCGTATGCGTATGAATATTGACCATCACTACGATTGAATGACCCTGGAGAAAGGTGTCGATGCTTGCAATGGCTGATATGCAGCATGAGCAGAACAGTGCCCAGCCTTCATCCTCAGACGCGACAGTGGTGCCTCCAACACCACAACAGTCTCAGCCTAGAAGCCAGAGTTTCGAAGACGCTGGTTTTACTGGCGTTGAACAGAACGAGTTGCGGAGAGATAGTCCAGCACACAACAATGGAACTACTACACAAGCACCACCATTATCGAGCATAGAACGGACCTTTACCCAGGCTCTAGAACAGTATCAGCGTCAGCTGGATCAAAATTTTCAGGAATTTGAGTCGCAACTGGAACAACGACCTCGGGACGAAGATCTAGAACAGCTTGACTGGGAAGAACTCGAACATGAGTACGAAGAGGAAGCCGGAAGGATGGTGGCGGAGGAGCATGATATCATGCGCGAGTTTGACGCTCGATTCAAGGTAAGCCTCGCACTTCTGGGATCACGTCTATACTGATAAGCCAGCAATTTATGCTTTGGATGCAAGTCTCCCACGAAAAAGAAACAGAACGAGCACTCAAAAGGTATGACGTTGAAACAGGAATTAATGCATATCGTCTGACGGTGCTACAGGCTCAGAACTCAGTCATGTCTTGTTCAAGGCTCAGAGAGTAAGCTCGCAGAGAGGGATCAGCATTGTGAGTAAGGTGCCGAACGATCCTGGAGAATCACCTAACCTCTACAGATGGCAGAGTGATGGCAGCATTTCAGAACGCCATGCAATTACTAGCCCTTCCCTCGTGAGCAGATTCGTGAATTATGCGAACGCTGTGTTGAGGTTATTCTTGATGTATGATTAGGGGAGAGGTGCCGAAAGTCCACGGGCATCGAAACCCTGTTAGGCGCTGAAGGGCTACGTCATCGTTCTCGGATGAAAGCGCTTGGTCAGTCTTGCCTTCCAGAGTAACTCTCCTTCCATATCACTCTGAGCAACCATTCAGAGTCGCGGAACACCTCGATCGCTAACCTACGAGCAATTTACTTGCGATTGGCAAGGAGTCCAAGGCGTGCTACATCTACGCTATGAATGGGCATGATGCATCCCATGATCATGCTTTGCTCGCTCGTCTAAACGCATTGAAGAGGTCTACAATAGATCTCGACGCCAAAAAGTACGCTTTCTAGTCTACGTCTTACTTACATACAACTAATACGTGCTGATTCAGACCACCATTTGAGCCCACTACATCAACCAACCTTCCACTTGATCCAGCACCAGCACGCGCTTTACACGCAGATCTGCTTGGCCGCTTCCAATCCCTGACTGGCCAATCAGGGTTTACCACTTCCAGTACTCAGCCCGAATCTGGACCGAATAAGATAGAGTTACCCGCTGATGAAGACGGGAAGACTGTAGAGGATCTTTTGGCCGAGCTTGGACCTGAAGATGCATGGAGTCTTCCGAATGATGAAGAAGCTGAAATAAAAGCCCTGCTAACCTCTGCTGCTTCAGCTCTGCGACATTCCCAGACACTTCACGATGCTAACGACCAACAAGTTGTAGGACCTGCTAGTGCAAGAGCTCAAGCAGCCGAGGGCGAAACCAACAAGGTGCCATTGCCCCACAAGACAACGTTCGGCGAGGAAGGAGAACCTTCCGAGGCAGAACTCGATCGTGATGCAGATGATTATCTGGCTCAAGTGCTTGAAGAATTGAAGTACGAATCAAAACCGACGCCTCCTGATGAGCACTCGGACAGACATGAGCAGCAGCCACAACCTGTGCAAAGGACTACTACAGGTGTGAATTTGGACGTGAATTCAGCAGACCCATTTGATCTGCCATCGGCACCAATGCAGGAACCAGAGCTTCCTCCATCTTATTCTGAGGCCACCGTTGACGACGACTTGACGTCCAGATTTGCCAATCTTGGCTTGCCTTCAGTGCCGAGGACGATCAAGTCTTCATCATCAAACGTCACGCCAAAGGCGACGCACAACGGCTACACTGATGACGAAATAGACTCGTGGTGTGTCATATGCAACGATGATGCAACACTACGCTGCATAGGCTGTGACGGCGACCTCTATTGTACAGGTTGCTGGCTTGATGGACACAAGGGCAAAGATGCAGGTTACGAGGAAAGAAACCATAAAGCAGTGCAATACAACAAAAGTGGAGGCATCAAGAAGCAGCCAGCTCGGAGGGCATTGCTTGGGTCATGATCTTATATTTGACAACAACATGATCTCACACAACTGGAACACCGCGTACTGAAATGTGGCAAACGCGATCTCGGCATAACCACAGTCTCTGGCGAGATTGCCTCTATACTTCAACCTTCAATATTATCCTTTTGAGGTTTCAGCCTGGAATCTCCAGCTTTTCTATGTCACCTCTACTATACGATGGCGCAAGCCAGCAAGGGTGCAGGACTGCATATTGTCGCAGCGATTCCACTAACCCAATCTATCCAAGGCTTTTCATTCTTCACTCCAGCACGGGCTAGCCCTACCCTTCGTCCAATAGCATACAGCGACTCTCCAGGTCCGATCCATCTCGCCACACTGTTTGGGCTCAAGACCTGCGCTTTCTAGAATTCAGCAACAAGAACGTGGTGGCAAGACCCTTCACACGCACACATGGCACAATTTAACCACAACGTTGTTGCCAGCACTGGTTGAATCTTGTGCCTTGTCGTGTTCAAGCAGGGGACTGATTGAGGCGTATAACAACTACTATTGGAGATCTTCGACTAAGCCTCGGTTAATACGTCTACCTGTATCCGCTTTAAAAGCCTAGAGATCTTGCATATGATTCTTGTCTGTAAGGTTATCAAGCGCAAGCATGTGGCTACCACATACAAGTGGCCATGTGTCCAGCAGCCACAGTTCTGAGAACTTACGGATATATGTTGGAAGCACAGAACATCAGCTGTCACTTTCGCAACCGAATGCTTCATGGTCAGAATAAGGATAAGAAAACTCAAATACACGTGCTAAAGAACTTCCCGCTCAACCTCCTCTATACTATTCCGCCAGTCTTGGTGCTCGACCATTTGAAAGTGGAGTATACACCATAGTCAGCAAAAACAAAAAGAAATCATGACCTTTCCGGGGGTCGAACTCGAGATATTTGAACCTAGAATTGAGTGATCTGTGTTACAACACAACCACGACGTCCCCTCTCAGCAATCGTACATTTACGGTGACAGGAACGAGTGGTTCTGGCGGGAAGGTGGCCGCAGATCAAGAACTACAGATGCTGGCAAGAAGAGGCTCAGAGGCGCTGCGACCCACCTTGATTTCTTTGAAACCTATGTCCTAACCATTGAGCCACATTTGCTGTTGATGGATCTGTTGACTGATTTGTGACTACTTTTTGCGCAAACAATAATAAATTCCCTCTGATAACGGGGCTGGGGGTTTCCCAAGCGCCCAGCCTGATTGTCACCCGCGGTGTAGCCACAACATTCACTACGCAGTTTATTCCAGGTTTAACTGTGACACAGCAAATCGTCTATGCGAGCAAACAGACTAAAGTGAATAATCATCAAGACGTTTCCAAGGTTCGAAACACACGAAGTGGCCACCATCCTTCCAGTGAACATGGATGGCTGGGCCACTAGCGAGTGTATCTGCTTCGCTAAGATGAAAATCCTTCATACCACTGTTCTCAGCAGGGTGTACAAGTGCTAAACACATGCTATTGCATTCGGACAAACAAATGTTTAATAGTCGCAGCTTTGAGGTCGTGAAGATCACAGTGGAAGTATAGTGACATCCGGTATCACTTCCATCATCGAACTGCTCAACGAGTTGTACGAGCAAGAAAACCAATCCACCCCTTCCTTAAAGTCATTCCGTTAGTCCCGGCGCTTAGCCGTATGTGAGTGCAGCAAACACCACAACCAGCAAAAACACAAAAAGAAATTCTGACCTGAATGTGGGTCGAACTGGGGATTTTTGGAACCAAATTTGTAAGGTCTGATCTACAACAACATCACGACGTCGTTTTCCATTATTTGGGTTGTTCCACTGTGGGAGGAACGAGTATTTGCGGCGACACGTTTATCGTGGGTCAAGCATCAAGGAATATTCAAAGGAGGTTAAGGGCTAACTGCAACTCACTCTTCGGAAGGTGCGCTCTAACCGTTAAGCCATCCTTGATATATGTATATATATGTGTACATATATATTTCTTGGGCCTTTGGCCTGATTTGCGACTAAATTATTTACAGACTTCTAATATATCCCTTCGAGTTGCGGGCCGAGATCGTTGTTTGGGTGGCAGTCAAATTGTCACACCTAACGATGGAGTGAGAGCGACGACCACGGAACTTGTGCCGATCCTCACAATGACATGACAAATCTTCATGTGAGCATGTGCCTCTGTCGGTTCGGCTTTTCACGCGTTTGCTCCTTGGTCTCAGAGAGAATAGCCTCGAACAGGAGACAGTCAAAACGATCGGTCAAGACCCATTTCAAGGAGGAATTTCATACATATGGCAGAAGAGTGCATGATCAGATCCTGTTTCTCACGTATGCCACGATATCGGGACACAGACGTGTTGCATAGGCAGAAATCAGGTGACCAGGTCATTGGGATCTTTCAGGAGCATGTTAGAACTTTGGTGGTGCTACAGTCAGAAGCCAAGGAATTGGAAAGAGATAGAGGTCAATGTAGTTTGCCAGGACTCTCTGTCAGGATATTTACTCTTGCTGACGCTTGGTTGAGTCGTGTATGTGAGAGCTTACCAAGGTTCGTTTATCAGCAGGGAAAGCCGAGAGTTGGAATGGAAGGTTAGTTGTTCGATCAAACCATTTCTAGTTCATGTATGTGATACCCAATGAAGGAGCGACTTCTACCACTTTCCGTGTAGGGTGGTAGTCGAACAACTCGAAATAGCAGAGGCAGATAGTCTTATCATAAGACGTTCCACAAGATAATAGTCAAGTGGTAGTCAAGATAGTGCATAGTAGTCATGAACCGACCAATCAGAGATCTGGACACGAAAGTTAATCTGATTGGTGTTTACCCCTTTATCTTCTTCAACATCAATGCATCCGTTTTTCCTTTCCTCACTCTTATTGCTGTTGGAGACTGATCCGGTTGACTAATGTTTTTTCTCGATGAACAAACCGTCTCCAAACAGTCTTCTGCATAGAAGCGGCTTGAATCACCATTATGGCAAACGGCGACAACAAAGGCAGGCCAACGCATCTCCACAATGACTATCAAACAACAGCAGAGCTGGCAAGAGTAACGTTTGTCAAACCATGAAATCGTCCAACACATAAGTAGTAGTCAAGAAGATCTCCCGTGTATGCTCAACAAACCTGTTCAGCTGAAGGGTTCACTAACTTCTAAATGTCTTTGTTATGAATATACTAGACACAGAAGTCTGTGCCGTTCATGCTTGTTTACAACAACAGGAACACAAACATATATCCTTATTTATATTACTTGAGGTGACTGGCCATTCACTGGGGTGACTACTCGTGACTGACGCGTCCGTTTACACTTACACCGTCACTCAGCCTACACTTGAGGCTACAAAATGGAATTGCACCGCAGCTTCGAATTACTTTTTCAATTACCTCCCACCGGTCTACATTCTCAACGATACAAGTTGTACGTCTACGAGAAAATCACAAAGGCATCCGATCTCGAAACCAGCACATAATCAGCAGTAATGGAGTCCACCAAGGACGTCAAATCATCTGCCACGACATCACTTGGCACAGAGTCATCACCTAAATCTTCTAGTCCCGCCGAGATAAAGCGCAGTTCGAGTTGGTCGGTAGCTTTACCTGAAAGATGGAAGCAGAAGGCGTCCTCCTGGGTCCTGGGGTCTTCGAAGGATCCAGCAACTTCCAGCGGAATAAATACGAGAAGTTCAATACCAATCTACACACTACAGATGCCCAATCAAAGACACTGCCGCCTCCTTTCAAGCCCTTATCAATACCGACAAGGCCACGTACCATGTCCAAATCGTCTCAGACCTCGAAGCAGTCCTGGGACAGAGTCAGTGACATGGAGAGTATACTCGAAAAGGAAGAGAGACCTGAGCTATTTTCTCGATCACACATCAGTCAAGACACATTTCTTGACGGGAAGTACTATTCTGGAGATAAGGGTGCTACTGCTCCATCAGAGCAGAAGCTTGATGGAATCATCAAAACTTATGAAGACTCTCAGAAGTGAATTTGGTGCGCAATTTGGGATGCTGTACTACTAAAGCAGTCATGGTAAGGGCATCAAACTCTAGTCTTTTGGTAATTTATCGCTAACGGACCTAACACAGATTGGCGGACTAGACGAATGGCTTATTAGCAGGATACAATTGTACACACTCGAGAAAGTGATGGAGGAAGAAGCCATGGTGTCTGTAAATACAGATTGAGGTGAGGTAGCGGAGAAACGTTATTATATCTGCGGTCTTTCGGGAAGATACATATAATGAACGTGTTTGCTTGACCCGACTCTGTCATTCTTTTCTCACGTCATTGACTTCTAGAACTCCGTTACCTCCCTGAAACCATCTAAGGATGGTCAGATCAGAAACAAAACAACCTACAAACTAAAACAGCACTTGATCTTGACACTTTCCCCATCACCCTACCCAGATATCCCCTTCCTCCTCAAATAAATCCACCATGCCAACACGAGTCTCGACACCAATCAAAGGCGCCCGAGGATGTACAACCCCTTTCTTCCATGTCCAGAACGGCGTTGGTCACCACGTTATATACACTCCCATCACCTCCTTCCTACTTGATGCATGACTCTAACCGCTTTGCATCCCCTTCCAATACGTCCCTTAGCTACAATAATGTATGCGAAAATGGCTCACCTCAAAATCAACAACCTATCAACGTCCACCCATACCAATCCTCCCCATCAAGTCGATATATCCCACAACAAACGATATCAAAACCCCAACCTCAAATTTACCGAACCAAATCTCAAGCACCTGAGGATACCCATCGAGGGCAACCGCATAGGATACAATATGAAA
>Ga0068618_1000244_pt1 | contig 14030 bp, 10 predicted proteins | sample InSIn2SAF170_2_FD_77423 | JGI IMG/M metagenome (GOLD analysis project Ga0068618, IMG submission 77423) | Clean room microbial communities from NASA Spacecraft Assembly Facility at Jet Propulsion Laboratory, Pasadena, California, USA -... ...
ATTCGGTGTTCGGGGCAAAATCTTCTCGCCTCGATTGAAATATTTCACTTTATTATGTTTATCCACAAAGGTCAGCTCCAGTGGCAACTGGTCTAAGATCAAATCTGCTTCTTCTAATGTCAGTGCCCCGTGTCCGAGCTTAAGATTGCCGGCTAAGTTCAATGATTCATCAGTAGCATCTTTCGCCTCAAAATCAGTTCGCTCTGGCACCCACTTTTCTTCTGGCTTCACAATACAGTAGCCGATCTCATCCATCTCATCAGCAATCTTCATCCAATCATCTTCGGTAAATACCTCCGTCACCATCGGAATTAAGATATCTTCTTCTTTCACAATCATTTCCAGAATTTCATACTTTGTTTCAGCATAATGATCCAGCATCTGATCAAGCTTATTCTGCTCCAACAAGGTCATAAATTCCTTAATCAAGTCGCGAATCATATCATCCACACCCCACATCACTTTTGGCGGTGCAGTAATATCATTCGCCTCCATAATCGGGAACCACGAATTCTCCTTGCGAGCATAGTGCTTATCAATCTCCCATAAGATCTGTGCTTGCAACTTCAAGCCAGCCAGCACATCCTCAGCCGGATCCGTCACGTAGAACTCCAATAACCGTTCGATTCGGTCAACCGCTCCTTCCAGCGCTATATTTTCTTGCTTAAGCACATGAACTGGGTGGCCTGGCTTCTCGAAATCATGTGGCGCTTCATCGGCTAGTTGAATATTTTCTAAAAAAATGGCTGCGTGCACATTACATAGCTTCATAATGTCATCCGCATGAATACCTTCATCAGCAATCAACCGGCGCTCCATCACAGAAATCTCCAAGGCACTAACATCCTTGAAGTACTTCCGAAAATCAGCCTTAACACTCTCTTCCCCTTCTCCTTCATGCAGTCGGAGAATTAACTCTTTCAACTTTTGCTGACGCTTCTCTTGTTGGAGTGTTCGATTACTACGCTTACGTTCCTTACTCATGTCCCTTAACCTCATAACCGAGATCTTCTAATTTACGCACTAACGTCTCTACGCTAATCCCAATTTGTTTGGCTCCTTTTTTAGGCGATACCATGCGCCCTACCGTATGAAGCATCTTCTCATTCGCTAACGGCTCGAATCCCATCTCAATCAAATCACGCTTCAACTTTGGATTATCTTTCACTAACTCATATACATTCTTCGTAATATCAATCAACATCACACATCCCCCTTTTCCTTTTTTATCATCCTATCACACACCCGCTTGGAATGGAAATTATATGCTAAAAATTGCCCGAGCTACAACTCCTCCAAGTGCTTTACACCATCGAAGGTACTCAAAGTTTCAACCAATATTTGTTTGCGGTATCGTTCTTGTAAATTAATAGAGAGAATACAGCACGTATCCTCAGAAGAATGCCCCGGATAGTCCAGCAGCTCTTCATCCTCAATGCGACTATTAATATTATAGATACCAATATTTTCTTGCGAGCAATAAATAAGCAAACGGTGATAGGCTTCTGGCGATTCTAATACAATAAATAAGTCCACTTCAAGAAAATACTGGCCCAAACGTTCTTTAAAACGTAAGAAATACCCCATTACAGTAAATAGTAATACCGCCCCCACGATTGCTCCCATATAGAAGCCCGCTCCGACTGCCAACCCAATTGATGCAACCGTCCATAAACCCGCTGCTGTCGTCAACCCACTTACTTTATTGCGATCAGTCACTAAAATTGTTCCGGCTCCTAAGAACCCGATACCGCTAATAACTTGCGAAGCCATACGCGTCGGATCGCCCACACCATATTGTTCTGTAATATATTGATTCGTCAGCATAATCAAGGCAGATCCTAAACAAACTAAACTGTATGTCCGTAATCCTGCTGGTCGATTTTTTACCCCACGTTCCGTTCCAACAATCGATCCCAACAACAGCGACAATCCTAAGCGCAACATAATTGTCCAGATATTCAATTCATGTAGATTAATCATCACTCTCCCCCTCTCATCATTATCGTATTAGCTGTAGTATATCACTTTGTACTAACAGACGACAACTTATATTTTTACATCCAAATTATATGCAAAGAAAACAGCCTCTTCAGACTGTTTTCTTCTACATATAGATCGTACTTAATTCTTTAAGTAACGTGATCAATCGCAGATATATTATAAAAAATTTTTCATGTAATTATTTGATAATAAGTCGATTTGTGTTAAAATGTAATCGGTTGTTTACTAATCTTTTGTGAACAACACATAATAGTTTTAGGAAGGTGATGACATGGGTATACGGAACTTAATTTAAGATTATTGGCCCAAGGATGAGTGAGAGCTCATCAAGTCAATAATGTTAAATTATAGAGGTGATTAGGTTGACTAAAATAAGTATAAAAGATTTAAATATTAAATTTGAAGATGTCCATGCCGTAAAAGATTTTTCGGTCGAATTAACTGATGGTGATTTCATCGCTTTGGTCGGACATAATGGGGCTGGAAAATCAACATTAATCAATACGATTGTGGGATTTCAAGCACCAACTAGCGGAGATGTGTTGATTGAGGCTGAAAACATTGAAGAAAGAGGATTTTCAGTCATTGGCTTTTCCCCACAGACGACGATGCTTGATTGGTACAATAATGTCTATGATAATGTCTATTTAGGCACATTGCTAGGCAATTGTCCGACGTCAGAGGCGGGTAACCTAACTGAACACGCGCTTAAATTGATGAATATTTTCGACTTAAAAGATAGAAGTCTAGAGCAATTATCAGGTGGACAACAGCAACGTGTTCAGATTGCACGAGCCTTAGTTCATCGTCCAGATATTTATATTCTTGATGAACCAACAGTAGGCATGGATCAGGAAACCGGTCGAGAATTATTATCTTACTTAAAAGAAGAGGCAGCTGCAGGAAAAATTGTGATTATTTCGTCTCATGATTTATCTCTGTTAGAGGAGCACTGTGATGATTTACTCTTTATGGATCATGGCGAGCTTCTATATCATGGAGAAATGACAGCTTTTGCTCAGAGCAAAGACGACCGGGATTCGTATGAAGTTTTATTTGCTGAGGATTATGATTTATCAGATGAAGCGTATCAGAGAGCGAATAAATACAATTATAAAGTTGAACAAATAGAAGAGAACAAGGTAAAACTTACCGTTCCTAAAGGGACATTGGCTAGAGAAGTCCTGCGAGTGTTTGGGGAAGACACTCCGATTAAAAGTGTTGAACCAGAGATGATTTCTCTCAAAGAAGCTTATTTATCTATGCGTGAAGGGAGAGAATCATAATGAAACCAACTCATTTTAGACAGATCAACTTATTGGGATCGAAGGGTTATGCCTCAACTGTCAAGAATGAAATAAAGGCATTTTTTGCCTATAAAGGAGCAGTGTTACAACATTTACTCACACCAATTCTTTATTTCTTGTTTATTGTTCTAGGAGTCAGCTCAATGCAAAGTGTTGTTCCATACAAAGGATTAACACTCCCGTATAGTCAATATGCACTAACAGGAATCTTAGCAATGATGATGTTGACTGATATGTCACATGCAATCTATCGGGTGACGATTGACAAGCAGTATGGATTATTAGGTATGAAGTTACTCAGTGGTATTCGTCCAGTATATTACGTCATTGGAATGAGTACGTATTCGCTGTTAAGTACATCTTTAAAATCCGCTGTATTATTGGTACTGGCTGCTTTATTAGGTCATGGATTCACGCTCATGCAATCATTAGGCGTGTATGCACTTGTTATGTTGATGTCGCTATTTTGGACATCGATTGGGGTTATGATTACTGTTAAAATTAAAGATTACAAGACGAGAGATAACTTTGTATCATTTGTTGTGATTCCCGTTAGCTTTGCCGCACCAACATTCTTTGCAGTTGAGTTAGCACCACGCATGTTACAGCTCGCTGTACAGTTTAACCCATTAACCCATCAATTACAATTCATGCGTGATTTACTTTTCTTAGAGGGAGATTTTATCGGTATATTATGGCTTGTTCTATTATCAGCAGCCTCAATTGCTGTTGCAAGCTACGTGATTAACCGAGCGCAACTGACCTTGGCAGAACATGGATAGTTTGATACTTTAGGAGGTAAACGGATGGTTAGGTTACGGTCAACTATCTAGAGTATGGTTAGTAATAACAAAATTTTCGAAGGGGTGCAATACGATGTCAAATAATGAAGATAAGAAAACAGCACATGAAGAGCGTATGGAAAAATTCAAAGAACTGAAACAACAAACGAAAGAACAAAAGAAACGTCAAAAAGAAGGATTAAATAACCTCAATCAAATAAAAGAACATGATGAGCTGTAACTCATAACGAAAAACGGCTGGGAAGAATGCAATGTTAATGCATTCTTCCCAGCTTTTTATGTAAATAAAAGCCCTAAGTTGGGCCGAAACCAAACTCAGGACTTTTAAGTGTCTATTTCAATACGTTAGTCGAAAAATTACTCGACAATCTTAGAAACAACACCGGCACCAACTGTACGTCCACCTTCACGAATAGTGAATTTCGTACCAGCTTCAACCGCGATTGGTGAGATTAACTCAACAGTCATTTCAGTGTTGTCTCCAGGCATTACCATTTCAGTTCCTTCTGGTAAGTGTACAACACCTGTTACGTCAGTTGTACGGAAGAAGAACTGTGGACGGTAGTTTGAGAAGAATGGAGTGTGACGTCCACCTTCATCTTTAGACAATACATACACTTCAGCTTCGAACTTTGTGTGAGGTGTAATTGAACCTGGAGCAGCTAATACTTGTCCACGTTCAACGTCATCACGAGAAAGCCCACGTAAAAGTGCACCAATGTTGTCTCCAGCTTCTGCGTAGTCTAATAACTTACGGAACATTTCAACACCAGTAACAGTTGAAGTTGTAGTATCTTTAATACCAACGATTTCTACTTCGTCTCCAACTTTAACTTGACCTTGTTCTACACGACCAGTTGCAACTGTACCACGACCAGTAATTGAGAAAACATCCTCAACTGGCATCAAGAAGTCTTTGTCAGCGTCACGAGCTGGTGATGGAACGTACTCGTCTACTGCGTCCATTAATTCTTTAACTTTGTCCATGTGTGCACGGTCATCTTGAAGTGCTAGAAGTGCTGAACCAGCGATTACTGGTACATCGTCACCTGGGAAGTCGTATTCGCTTAATAGGTCACGAACTTCTAATTCTACTAATTCTAGTAATTCTTCGTCATCAACTTGGTCAACTTTGTTCAAGAAGACTACGAAGTGCTCAATACCAACCTGACGTGCAAGCAAGATGTGCTCACGAGTTTGTGGCATTGGGCCATCTGCAGCAGATACAACTAAGATAGCTCCATCCATTTGTGCAGCACCGGTAATCATGTTTTTGATGTAGTCGGCGTGTCCTGGGCAGTCAACGTGTGCGTAGTGACGGTTTTCAGTTGAGTACTCAACGTGAGAAGTCGCGATTGTAATTCCACGTTCACGCTCTTCTGCTGCACCATCGATTTGGTCGTAAGCAGATGCTTCTGCAAGACCTAATTCAGCTAATACGTAAGTGATAGCTGCTGTTAAGGTAGTTTTACCGTGGTCGACGTGTCCTAGTGTACCAATATTCATATGCTCTTTCGAACGATCAAATTTTTCTTTTGCCATGAATGATATCCTCCTTAAGGATTTTGTTGTTTAGTTTATCGTACAGATATTCTCTGCACATTTATCTTCATTATACCTCTTTCAGATCATAACTTCAATAAATGTGCATTGATATTCTGTAGTTTATAGGTGGAATTAAGCTTGGCCACCGTTTTTCTTAATAATTTCTTCTGCAATGCTTGTTGGAACTGGTGCATAGTGGGCAAATTGCATAGAGAAGGTTCCGCGTCCTTGTGTTGATGAACGGAGAGTTGTTGCGTATCCGAACATTTCTGATAAAGGAATTGTTCCCTTGACAATTAAGGCATTCCCGCGCGGTTCTTGTCCTTCGATTTGTCCACGACGACTTGAGATGTGTCCCATAACGTCTCCCAAGTATTCTTCTGGTACTGTAATCTCAACAGCCATCATTGGCTCTAAAATAACAGGTCCAGCAGATTTGGCAGCGTTTCTTAGGGCTAAGGAAGCAGCTACTTTGAAGGCCGCTTCACTCGAGTCGACATCGTGGTATGACCCATCGTATAGTTTCGCTTTTACGTCAACTAATGGGTAACCAGCTAAGACACCATTTTCCATTGCGTCTTGAAGTCCAGCGTCAACTGAAGGGATGTATTCTCTTGGAACAGATCCTCCGACAATTGCGTCTTCGAATTCGTATCCTTCACCTTCGTCGTTTGGTGAGAATTCAATCCAGACGTGACCGAATTGACCTTTACCACCAGACTGACGAACGAATTTACCTTCTGCTTCAACTGTTTTGGTGAATGTTTCACGGTAAGATACTTGTGGGTTACCGATATTCGCTTCAACTTTAAATTCACGCTTCAATCGGTCTACAATAATATCTAAGTGTAACTCACCCATACCAGCGATCAATGTTTCACCAGTTTCGTGATCTGTTTCAGCTTTGAAGGTTGGATCCTCTTCAGCTAATTTAGATAACGCTACAGACATTTTATCTTGGTCTGCTTTAGATTTTGGTTCGATCGCTACTTGAATAACAGGCTCAGGGAATTCCATTGATTCTAGGATAACTGGATCATCTAGGTCACATAATGTGTCCCCTGTTCCGGTATCCTTAAGTCCTACTGCTGCAGCAATATCGCCAGAGAAGACTTCTGGAATTTCTTCACGCGAGTTCGCGTGCATCTGAAGGATACGTCCAACACGCTCACGCGAGTCTTTCGTAGCGTTCAAGATGTATGAACCTGATTCCAATGTTCCAGAGTATACACGGAAGAATGTTAGACGTCCAACATATGGGTCAGTCATTACCTTGAAGGCAAGAGCTGAGAATGGTTGGTCGTCGCCAGCTTCACGCTTAACAACTTTGTCTGGATCATCTTGTACGTGACCTTCAATCGCAGGTACGTCAGTTGGTGCAGGTAGGTAATCTACGACTGCGTTCAAGACTAATTGTACCCCTTTATTCTTGAAGGCTGTACCACAAAGTACTGGGAAGAATTCAACGTCAAGTGTTGCTTGACGGATTCCCGCTTTAAGTTGTTCGTTAGTGATTTCTTCTCCTTCAAGATAAGACATCATTAACTCTTCATCAAGTTCAACAACCGCTTCAACTAATTTTTCACGGTATGTTTTCGCTTGGTCTTTGTATTCATCAGGAATTTCAACTTCATTAATTTCAGTTCCCAAGTCATTACCGTATACGTAAGCTTTCATTTCGACAAGATCAATAATTCCTTCGAAATCATCTTCCGCACCAATTGGCAATTGAATTGGGTGGGCATTTGCATCTAAACGATCATGTAATGATTCAGATGCGTTGATGAAGTTCGCTCCAAGTTTGTCCATCTTGTTGACGAATACAATACGTGGAACGTGGTAAGTTGTTGCCTGACGCCAAACTGTTTCAGTTTGTGGTTCTACTCCTGATTGTGCATCTAAAACCGCTACGGCTCCATCTAATACACGGAGTGAACGTTCAACCTCGACGGTAAAGTCCACGTGACCAGGTGTATCAATAATGTTGATACGGTGGTCTAACCATGAAGTTGTTGTCGCAGCTGATGTAATGGTAATCCCACGTTCTTGTTCTTGTTCCATCCAGTCCATCTGTGAAGCTCCTTCGTGAGTTTCACCGATTTTGTGGATTCGACCTGAGTAGTATAAAATACGCTCAGTTGTTGTTGTTTTACCAGCATCAATGTGGGCCATGATACCAATATTACGAGTTCTCTCTAGTGGAAATGCTCTTTTTGCCACTTATCTTTACACCTCTCTATATCTATGTGTCTGCAAGTGTTCATTTACCCATAATTTACTGTATAACAGATAATTAGCGGGGTAAGCTTGGGAAAATTACCAACGATAGTGAGCGAATGCTTTGTTCGCTTCAGCCATTCGGTGCATTTCTTCACGTTTACGAACTGATGCACCTGTGTTGTTCGCTGCATCCATAATTTCTTTCGCTAAACGCTCTTCCATGTTGTATTCTCCACGCAAACGAGCGTAATTCACTAACCAACGTAGCGCCAAAGTTGTTCGACGTTCTGGACGAACTTCAACTGGTACTTGGTAGTTCGAACCACCAACACGACGCGCTTTAACTTCTAGCACAGGCATGATGTTCTCGAGTGCTTGTTCGAATACTTCAACTGGATCATCACCCGTTTGTTCTTTAATGGCATCAAATGCTTTGTATAAAATAGTTGACGCCTTCCCACGCTTACCATCAACCATTAATCGGTTAATTAAACGTGTTACTAATTTTGAATTATAAATCGGATCCGCTAATACTTCGCGTTTCTCCGCTTGACCTTTTCGTGACATGACACCCCTCCTTTCGACAAAAATTTATTCAGTCTAATCTGTTAATTATTTAGGTTTTTTAGTACCGTATTTAGAACGACCATTACGACGCTCTGATACACCTGCTGTATCTAACGCTCCACGAACAACGTGGTAACGTACACCAGGTAAATCCTTTACACGACCTCCACGAATAAGGACAACTGAGTGTTCTTGTAAGTTGTGACCTTCTCCTGGGATGTAAGCAGTTACCTCGATTTGGTTCGATAAGCGAACACGTGCGTATTTACGTAACGCTGAGTTCGGTTTCTTCGGTGCCATTGTTCCGACACGCGTACACACACCACGTTTTTGCGGTGAGTAGACCGTTGTTTGCTTACGTTTTAGTGTATTGTATCCTTTGTTTAACGCTGGAGATTCTGATTTCCCTTGTTTCGTTTTACGCGGTTTACGTACTAATTGGTTAATTGTAGGCATAAGTTTGAGTCCTCCCTTCATTGAATAATCTAATTGTAAATCTAATCCCACACATCCAGGTGTTTCATTTTTTTAGAAAAAAGAAACACTCGCTTAATTGCGAATTATGTGGGGTGGCTTCTGACTACGAGACTGACTTTGTTATCAGAACTCAGTCCTCTAACAAAAGCACCTTACACAATATACCACACAATTTTCTTTTCGTCAAATAAAATAAGAGTTTTTTAATGAAATAGGCAAGAAAAACTTGTTCCAATCATATTCATCTCTGTTATTCCTATAAAAAAGACTGAAGTTACTTCAAGAGTAACCTCAGTCTCCTTATTTAGATCGATATAATTAGTCTTCTTCCACAGCTTCTATTTCATCAATTGCTTCGCTCTGATCGTTGATGCTGTAGACATTTTCGCTAACAACACCGACTGATTTCGGCTCAATACTGCTGTAAATATCCATTCCGGTTCCGGCTGGGATATTCTTACCGATAATGACGTTTTCTTTCAATCCAATGAGGTTATCTGTTTTACCACGGATCGCTGCATCGGTAAGGACACGTGTTGTTTCTTGGAATGAAGCAGCTGATAGGAAACTATCTGTCTCCAATGATGCTTTCGTAATTCCTAGAAGAACTAAGCGTGCAGTCGCAGGTTGACCACCTGACATCAGTGCTTTTTTGTTACGTTCCTTGAATTCATGCAAGTCAATCATTGTTCCTGGCAAGATGTCTGTGTCACCTGGATCTTGTACACGAACTTTACGCAACATCTGACGGACCATTACTTCAACGTGCTTGTCACCGATTTCCACCCCTTGTGAACGGTAAGCGTACTGTACTTCTTGTAAGAGATAGTTCTTCAATGTTTCAGCATCACTAACGGCAAGGAGTTCTTTCGGATCGATTGACCCTTCATTCAATGGATCACCACGTTCGATGACATCTCCAACTTCAACTTTCATACGGGCATTGATTGGAATTTCGTACGAACGAGTGTCAACTTCTCCTTTAATGGTGACAACTTTTGTCCGTTCTTCGGCATTCTCGGTAATATCAGCAACTTCTCCTGATACTTCTGTAATGGTTGCTTGCCCTTTTGGATGACGGGCTTCGAAGATCTCTTGAACACGAGGAAGACCTTGTGTGATATCATCTCCAGCAACTCCTCCGGTGTGGAAGGTACGCATCGTTAACTGAGTACCTGGTTCCCCGATTGATTGAGCAGCAATCGTTCCAACCGCTTCTCCGACTTCAACTTCACGGCCAGTTGCTAAGTTACGTCCATAACAGTGCTTGCAGACACCGTGTTGCGTATTACAGCTAAAGACAGAACGAATCGTTACTTCTTCAATACCAGCATCAACAATTTGGCGCCCTTTATCTTCGGTAATAATTTCGTTCTCACGAACGATTACTTCATCTGTTTCTGGATGACGAACGGTGACGCGAGCGTAACGTCCAATAATTCGGTCAATCAGTGGTTCGATCACTTCATTACCTACTTTAATGGCACGGGCAGTTAAGCCTTGTTTCGTTCCACAGTCTTCTTCTCGAATAATGACATCTTGTGCCACATCAACTAATCGACGCGTCAAGTAACCTGAGTCGGCTGTTTTCAGCGCGGTATCGGTCATTCCTTTACGTGCCCCGTGAGTCGAGATAAACATCTCTAAGACAGATAGTCCTTCACGGAAGTTCGATGTAATTGGAAGTTCCATAATTTCTCCACTCGGTGCGGCCATTAACCCACGCATACCTGCAAGTTGGGTAAAGTTGGAGATGTTACCACGAGCACCAGAATCACTCATCATGAAGATATTATTCTTACGATCAAGTGACGTTTTCAAGGCTTCTTGAATATCATCTTTCGCTTGGTTCCAAACTTCAATAACTTTTGTATAACGCTCATCTTCAGTAATCAATCCACGACGGTGTGTGGCATTTATTTTGTCCACTTTGGCATGAGCTTTCTCTAAAATAACTGGTTTTTCTTCTAAGGCTGAAATATCCGCAATCCCAACTGTAATACCTGAAATAGTTGAATATTTGTAGCCTAGGTTCTTCATTCTGTCCAGCATCTTAGATGTTTCAGTCACTTGGAAATCCTTGAAGACTTGGGCAATAATATTTCCTAAGTCTTTCTTACCAAATGGCTTCACTAACGGCATTTCACTAATTACTTTTGGAATGTCTGTTCCATAATCTAAGAAGTACTTGTCTGGTGTTTTTTCTTCTAAGTTAACTCGAGACGGTTCGTTCAAGTACGGGAATTCGTCCGGCATAATTTCGTTGAAGATCAATTTCCCAACTGTTGTGACGAGGTATTGCTTGCGCTGCTCATCGGTAAATGGTTTGTGCGCTAAGTCAGCTGTTTGGATAGCTACTCGCGTATGCAAGTGAACATAGCCGGTTTGGTAAGCTTGAATGGCTTCAGATACACTTGAAAAACGTGATCCTTCACCTTGTTTACCATTATCTTCCATTGTTAGGTAATAGTTCCCTAATACCATATCCTGTGATGGTGTTACGACTGGTTTTCCATCTTTTGGATTCAAGATGTTTTGTGCACCTAACATGAGGATACGGGCTTCAGCTTGGGCTTCATCACTTAATGGTACGTGAACCGCCATCTGGTCCCCATCGAAGTCGGCATTGTAGGCCTCACAAGCAAGTGGGTGCAGTTGAATGGCTTTTCCTTCAACTAATACCGGCTCGAATGCCTGAATACCAAGACGGTGCAAGGTTGGTGCTCGGTTCAGAAGAACGGGATGTTCACGGATAACATCTTCTAGCACGTTCCAGACTGATTCATCCATACGTTCCACTTTACACTTCGCATTTTTGATGTTGTTAGCAATTTCGCGCTCCACTAATTCGCGCATAACGAATGGCTTGAAGAGCTCCAGTGCCATTTCTTTCGGTAGACCACATTGATACATCTTCAACTTCGGTCCAACAACAATAACCGAACGACCTGAGTAGTCGACACGTTTCCCGAGCAAGTTTTGACGGAATCGTCCTTGTTTCCCTTTCAGCATGTGAGAGAGCGACTTCAACGGACGGTTTCCTGGGCCAGTTACTGCACGACCGCGGCGACCGTTATCAACTAAAGCATCCACTGCTTCTTGGAGCATACGCTTCTCGTTCTGGACGATGATGTGCGGTGCATTCAAGTCTAGGAGTCGTTTCAGACGGTTATTTCGGTTAATGACACGACGGTATAAGTCATTCAAGTCACTAGTTGCAAAACGTCCCCCTTCGAGTTGGACCATTGGACGCAATTCTGGTGGGATGATTGGAATAACATCTAAGATCATCCACTCTGGTTTGTTATTCGAATCATTGAATGCATCTAAGATATCTAGACGACGAATAGCTCGCGAACGTTTTTGGCCAGTTGCTGTTTGGAGTAGTTCTTTTAGTTCATCAATCTCTGCTTGAATATCAAGGTTCTTCAATAATGTACGGACACCTTCCGCACCGATATCAGCTTGGAAATCCGTGCCGTATTTATGACGGTACTGACGGTATTCGCGTTCTGTCAGTAGTTGTTTCTCTTCTAATGGGGTATCGCCCGCATCTGTAACCACATAAGATGCGAAATAGATAATCTCTTCCAATGAGCGCGGACTCATATCTAGAATCAGCCCCATACGTGACGGAATACCCTTGAAGTACCAGATGTGTGTCACTGGTGCAGCAAGTTCTAAGTGGCCCATACGTTCACGACGGACGCTAGACTTCGTAACTTCTACCCCACAACGATCACAGACAATTCCTTTATAATGCACACGTTTATATTTTCCACATGAACATTCATAATCTTTAGTTGGACCGAAGATTCTCTCACAAAATAGTCCATCTTTTTCTGGTTTTAGTGTACGGTAATTGATTGTTTCCGGTTTTTTAACTTCCCCACGTGACCAACTACGGATCTTATCAGGTGAAGCTAAGCCAATTTGAATACTTTCGAAATTATTTACATCTACCAAGGGGGCAAACCTCCCTTATAAGTTTTTTTGAGCTGCCCTATGCTCTGCCAGGGAACTCCCCGGCGACTCTGCGACATTTATGTCATTACTTATTTATTTTTCTTGTTTTCTGCTTCTTCTTTTTCAGCTTTTTCTTTGGCACGTTTCGCTTCTTGCTCTTTTTTCATTTTCTCTAAAGAGTCAACATAGCCTTCGCCATCGTCTTGATCCGTCTCGATTAAGTTAATTTCATTCTTGTCTTTATCGAGTACTTTCAAATCAAGACCAAGTGATTGTAATTCATGAACAAGGACACGGAAGGATTCCGGTACACCTGGACGCGGGATTTGTTCTCCTTTAACAATCGCTTCATACGTATTCACTCGTCCGACGATATCATCTGATTTGTACGTTAGGATTTCTTGTAAGGTATATGCTGCTCCATAAGCTTCCAGCGCCCATACCTCCATCTCACCGAATCGCTGTCCACCAAACTGTGCTTTACCGCCCAGTGGTTGCTGTGTAACAAGTGAGTATGGTCCGGTTGAACGAGCATGTAGCTTATCATCAACCATGTGAGCTAGTTTCAAGAAGTACATAACGCCAACCGATACTTTTTGGTCAAATTTCTGACCAGTTCGTCCATCATACAAGACACTCTTCGCATCGTCATCCATACCTGCTTCACGAATCGTCTCCCAAACATCTTCTTCCGATGCACCATCGAAGACAGGTGTCGCTAAGTGAATGCCGAGTTTTCGAGCAGCCATTCCCATATGAAGCTCGATAACCTGACCGATATTCATACGTGATGGTACCCCAAGTGGGTTCAACATGACATCAACGGGTGTTCCATCTTCTAAAAATGGCATATCTTCTTCTGGTAAAATGAGGGAAACAACCCCTTTGTTACCGTGACGTCCAGCTAGTTTATCCCCAACGCTAATTTTACGTTTTTGGGCAATAAAGACACGGACAAGGTAATTCACACCTGGTGATAGCTCATCGCCGGCTTCGCGGGTAAAGACTTTTACGTCATGAACAATTCCGCCACCGCCATGAGGTACACGCAAGGAAGTATCACGAACTTCACGGGCTTTTTCACCGAAGATAGCGTGCAGTAATTTTTCTTCCGCTGATAGTTCAGAAACTCCTTTTGGTG
>Ga0068618_1000251_pt1 | contig 13951 bp, 11 predicted proteins | sample InSIn2SAF170_2_FD_77423 | JGI IMG/M metagenome (GOLD analysis project Ga0068618, IMG submission 77423) | Clean room microbial communities from NASA Spacecraft Assembly Facility at Jet Propulsion Laboratory, Pasadena, California, USA -... ...
AACCAGATGGACGAAACAAATTGCCTGATCTCATACAAATCGACGACTTGGAGCGCATAGGGACAGACGGCACGTTGATCTGCCCACTCGATGTATGAGGTTATCAGAAACTTCAGCATGTTCCAAGAAAGAATTGTAAAGCTGGCAATTGCCAAAGCAGAGAACCATGCCGCCCATGCTCGCCGACTTGAACAATCCTCACTTCCATTTTGTTGTGTCTTCAGTGATATAGCAGCCCTTACAGCTTTGTTTTCATCCCATCTCTCGGTAGACTCGGCCGCCTGCTTGTCAGCCTGGTGACGTCTTGTGCTGCATTTTTGAAACACTCGTATGATATCAATGACAAGGTATCCGGTGAAGAAGAGGGCAGCGAAGATGTAGCAGAAAAACACAACCGCGCCAAGTGTGTTACGACTGACCTGTGATCGAGGAGTTATTGCGCCTGTACTAGTAGCAGCTGTTGGGGTACATGAAGCGACGAAGTAGGACAAGAAGAACATAACTGTGAGAGAAAACGAATAAATTAGATTGTCCTAAGAAGGGTCTAGAGACGGTAAACCACTCCACTTGACCAACGTGTTATGCCAGTAGCAACAGGCAATCTGGATCCGATCGAATAGCAGGCTAGAACGTGCTCGATACACGGAAATATAAATCCCGGATGTCTTGTCATTTTGTCGCTTTTTGAGGAGGCGAATCTGATGCTGGTCAGCATTTCACGATCGTCGATTGTTTGTCAGCAGGTATCAGTGAAGGTCTCAAATCGTTCGTTTTTGCTTGAGTTTTGCTGTAAAGCATCTAGACGGGTGCTAACGAAGGGCATGTGTGGTAGGTAGGTACGAAGGTACTGAACTGAGTATCCAGTTTGGTGGGCAACGAAAAAAATCGAAGGAAAAGATGCACTCGGTAAAGTGATGTAAGCATGAACCAAGAAAAGAATTCTTTAGAAGTTGAAAATTGCTTCACATTGCGATCTCGTTGTTTTCGGTTACTCCTTGCAATGTACCTCGTGCTGTAGAGTGTTGCTGATACTCAGACGTCTTTGGCACAGTGTTCAACAGGTGATAATACACTTTCCAGTTGTTTCATCAAGTCGTCACACGATATGCCGTTCTCCTCCGCCAGAAGGAGAGATACTAGAGCTGGGATCTCCTCTCGACCTTGGTTTTTGACTTCCATCGGCGGCGAGACTACCGTTTCGTTGTTGAGCATCCTGTGGAGCACCCGAACGATCCATCTGAGGTCGTTGGTTGTTGATGGAGATCGGCGGATAAAGAATCCGCCACTCAACGTATTCTGGTTCGCCATGTTCTGGTGATCGAAATGTCCATGCGCGATATCGGATATAGGGTCCGCCATCGTTGCCTGACTTGTGCCAAGCAGCAGCAATTTATGCAAAATCCACAAAATTGGAGATAACCGATTTATACTCATTATGCTACCTATACTAACTGGTTCGCGACAAGTCTGATATTCTTGGACCCTCTCTTGCCTCACTTTCCACGGTGGGCAGCTCGTTTGATTATCCGCAAGCTTGGGTTGACTAGGTATTAATAACACTCTATTGTAGGTTGCGAAAGAATCGTTAACTACGATCAGTAATATAGGTGTTCAACATAAGAGGATGCATCTAAGAAACATGTCACAGACCACTACGAAGCAGCTTCATGATATCGTCGTAGTAGGCGGAGGTGTCATTGGTCTTTCCACTGCAACGCTGATTCAACAGCAACTCCCGAGAAACAGAACCATATCTATCGTTGCCGCCGAGTTCCCAAGCCAAAGCCCCATGAAGACCCGTGATAGGACTAAAACATCATCAGTAGATTATGCCTCCATGTGGGCAGGAGCTCACTACAGACCCATTCCATATTTACCTCACGCAGTTCGTGCTGGTTCCGATTTATCTCAGAACCAGCATAGGTTTCACGACCAGCTTGCATACGAAAAGAAGTTAGCGGTCCGCACGGCACAGATGATGAAAGATATTGCTAAGCAATTTCCCGAAGCAGGAATTCAAATCGTGCCAGCGGAGGAACAGCTAGAAGATCCACCACAAGAGAATTTACTGCTAAAGACAGGCGATGTCTATGCATCGGAGGATGATCATTTCAAAGTGCTCGATTCCAAAGCATTAACAGCTCTCAACAGCAAGACAATCTCAGCAGGTCAAGGTGAGGTCAAATGGGCATGCACTTACGAAACTTATGTAGTCAACGTTCACATCTACTGTGGCTGGCTACTGCAACGCTTCATCAGCAATGGCGGCAAGACTATTACACAGAGGCTTGAAAGCCTGACAGATGCCTTCGCTTTGGGCACTTCTGATAACGACTCCTCAGGACCGCTTGTAGTCAATTGTTCAGGCCGAAACTTCGACACGGATTCCGCCATGAAGAACATCCGGGGCCAAACTGTGCTGGTTCGAAACCAATACGACAAAACCATAACACGGCAATGTGCGGATGGTATGTGGTCGTTCTTGATTCCTCGACCGCTCGACGCCGGCACCATCGTGGGAGGCACAAAAGAAATCGGTGACACCGAGACACGCCCTCGGCCGGAGACAAGGCAAAAGTTACTCGAGAACGCGACTAAATACTTTCCAGAATTCGTCAAGGATGTGAAGGACTTTGACGTTGTTACCGATAATGTAGGAAGACGACCCTGGCGGGAGGGAGGTTTGAGGGTTGAAACGGAGCAATTTAGAGATGGCAGGATGGTAGTTCATGGTTACGGTGCGGGTGGTAGAGGGTATGAATTGAGCTGGGGCGCAGCAGAGCAGATTTGTGATGTCGCTTTGAAGTTTGTAAAAGGTGAGGAAGAGGTAACAGCCAAGCTGTGAGATACATGCGACTAGGAAGCAAGTGTCTTTAAATGAGGCCAAGGCAGAGAAGAGGTCTCATGCATTGATCATACACGGAAAACATTCGTCCTGGTGTCCAACAATGCATCGAGGTACAGTATCTTGTCAGGGTATTTCGTGAGCGGAACGAGGCAAAGGGAGGACTGTGCATGCGAAGTACGAGCCGAATGTCAAGTCGTGTATCGAAATTGCCCCAAAGCGTGACTGCGGCAGTGGCAAGTAGCTTTCTCAAGCCAGTCATACCGTCAGTCGAGTCAGAAAGTGGCTCCGTCTTTCGAGTCAAGACGTGGCGGTTAGTGCTGTGGCAGCATATGTACTCTCACCGCTTCTTGGCCCGTGCTGAAAATGCATATAGCCGGTCTCAATTTCAAAATCTCATATGAGGGGTATTCAGGGAAGCGTAAAGAGTGTCTGGGGACTGGATTATCCTTCAATGTCTGGCCAACCCATGGACTGGGCTGGTGCAGGGGTGCGAACAAGGAATACGTGGACATTTGGAAGGAGGATGAACGTTGCAAGACTAGGTTAAGGACACCCTTGGTAGGAATCATCCAATACAGTCGTCTTACTCCTACAATTGAGTTAGATGACATGATTTGTTCAAACACAACCTTCATACACCAAACGCCTAACGCCAAAATGCAAACCTGCACAACACCATCGTCTCGCTCGCCTGATCGACGACCATTACAACGGACATGGCTGTCCCACTCAATCCCACAGCATGACTGGGTGTCCCAGAGATCGATGGAGTGATTGGAAGACCACTGGCAGACATGGGATTGCCAACTTCGATGCTGCCTGTTTGACGGCAAATTGTCTGACCTAATTCGTTAAATGAGAGCAAGCGCTGGCCGAATTGACGTGTTATGCGTAACCAACGCTGGCATGACAGGCCACGATTCCACGCTGGGTCATTGGTAGTGTTACAATCTCGATCAGCTTCACTTTGAGATACTTAGCGACACGAAGAGGTGGTTGTCAACATGTCCCGGGTATTTTGTCGAACCAGCTCGGTATGGATCAGTTCATTGTCTAACACAAGAGCTCAATCTTGCCCCGGACTTGGTGTTCAAGATCGTGAAGAATGAAGTACAGCAGCTCCTGTACTGGAGATGCGACATATATGTCGATCGAACCAAGATGGTTTAGAACTTCCGGCGAAGGAGCATGCACGGCGCTTTCAACCAAGAGTGAGGCATGTTACTGCAAGTTGTAGCTAAGGGTTCTTGCAGCCAGTCAAAGTTCGTTCTTTCATCGGGGCACCGGACTGTGTTGAGACCAGTTCCAAAACAGAATCGGCGTGGCATGCCGTAGCGCAAGTGATTGACTGTTGCTCGGCAAGAGCTGAAAGTGGGGTACAGATCCGGACTGAATCAGGCCAAGTGCTTTCCAAGAGTCTTGAGCTTGGTCTTTTCTCTGTGCTCTCAATCACACTCAATTCCCGAACAACTTTAAGGCAGATGGGAATCAATCGCTGGCAGTATTTGCAAGGTCTGTTGCCCTGTTTTAAAGCCTTCCAGTTCCTGCCGTGCTTGCGCTCCTCTTTTTTTCTTGGGTCGAGTGCGTGACTGCATTCCGTTTTTACGGCCACCACGCACTCACGTGTGTCAGCCTCCTTCCTCTCAGCATCTTTGGTCAAGTATTTTGCTTCTCTCCGCCTGCTTCGATCGTCTTGAATATCCCGACGCCCTTGACTGGGGCATACCCATAGCTTGAGTCAAGGCTCGAATTGATTGACATTGTCGATCGTTATGTTCCTCATCTGGCATATTGGTGTGAGGAGTGAAGAAAGTCAACACCAGTTTGTGGCGTCGGGCCACGCTGGGTGGTCGCCTCGTCATTCTCGAATGAATCGCTAAACCTGCAGGCATTGCCTCACAAGACGTTGGTCGTTCGATTCGAAGCTGATATATTTAGTCGCCATCCACCGTCCATAACACCAAAACAGCATCAGTAATGGTTTCCAATCCATCACCGACACAAACACGCAAAAATATTTCCGACCCTTATTGCGTGTCCCTGTCAGCCAAATCCACGATCCCTACCCCACCTATAGAAAACAAGTTCGAAAAGAGGAAAACACAAAAGAAGAAACATATTGATCAAGAGCGTGATGTCACAAGGATGTTCGATCGGGTTAAGCATTGGTCGCAGCGCCAACGTCGATGACATTGCTTGGTTGATCCTGCAATATGGTGCAGATGAGATCAAGAATGTTGAGAATAATCGATGTTCCATCCTTCGGAACTCGTTCTGGTGACCATGGGCTTGCGAACTCAGATTCGTTTGACCAGTCTTGAATCGCTCGTTCGCGTAAAGCCTGTGTCTCGGGCGATTCCTGGACCAAGCCTCCACTATGAAGATCAACGTCAGCAATCCTACAAGGGTGTATGTTTATTGGCAACGTTCCAGCACAAGAGGATATACTATCTCAGCAGTTGACAAATGTCTGTGCTCGCTTCATCTTGAAAGAGTGCCCTCTTACCTTACGACAGTTGCACCACTTCGAATAACGTCTACGCTCATGGTGAAGTAATGAAAATTCTTGGTAACTTTAAGCTGGCTGATCGAGTTCAATCGTCCTACAATGGTTTGAGGTTGTTGAAGAGGTCGTGCACACTTGCCATGGATGGAAGTTGGTTCTGGGGATCCAAGTGGAAAGTCGCTGGTCAAAAAGCTCGCCAATGAAAAAGGTAAGCGTCAATCCGTCCGATTTCCATCGACAACTTTTCCATCGATTAGCAACGAGTTGGCGTCTGGGGTTCCAAACATGGGGTAGGTCTGGGGCCGGCGGGGAGGCTAGATGTTAGCGCCCAAATCCCTGTTCAATGCATTCGTTCCCAGGTACCATTTCGCATGCTGGGTGTTCAATGTTGATAGCATGGTCGCCCGTTTTCAATAACCACAACTCCGCTCACACAAGGACGAGCGATTGCCCCTTACTACAGCTTGCAGAGAGATGGTAGCGGTCGAGCTTCAATTCTCCGGTCTTTCTTTGCTAGACAACAGGAGTGACCAAGGACCAATGGTTGAGTTGATAGCCGTCTTGCAATAGGGTCAACATCCACGAAGCATGCTCCGGAGCCTCTTTTAGAGTGGGTTCAATTTTTAACACTCCATCCGCTAACAGCTCACAACTGTGAACAAGATCACACGTTTTGGGGATCTTGCACGTACCGGGTCTACATACGTAATCAGGCCTCAGCATTTGCAAACGTTACAGAAGTTGTGATCTGGATGTCCACGAGCGAACATCGTACAGTTCCATGTTCGATTGCACGATTTGGATAACGAGCTATGAGCCTCGAACGTCTTCGCTGCTTAAACAAGCAGGAAGACTAGGGTTGATCATTATTTAATGACGAGGGAGAGCATCCAGCGCTGGAGTACGATGGTCGAAGGAAATTCCCTTGTCCCGTAGGTGATACCTTCTTTCTTGGTCATGCTGTGGTATTTCGTGCCGTTCACCGCTACATCACCCTGACGTACGATCGCAGTCTTGTGGATTATTCAGTCGCAGCAAAATTGACGCCCCATTGGAAGTAACATAAGTCAGCTGTTAGGACAAACCTTTGCTGGAGGTGACACAACAGGTCAATACATGGGGCAAGCAAATCTAGGCAAGTCAATCCAGATCATTGTCATTATGGAGCTCAATAAGTTCTGTGCATTAGCGGCCGATCTCGTTTCGATCCGGTTCTTTCGGATGGCATCTCACCGGACAAAGAAGTCTACGAGTCAATGAGGAAAAATCTTTCAATAACTTCGAAAGCGGTGTGTCGATTCGTGCAACTGGATGTAATTCCCCTGGTGCAACGGTTACGTCTCTGTGACACAATCATCCCTCTTCTACGTGACCTTCAGGACGCTTGACAAAAACGTGCGAGGACATGTGGTACTCACCCTTCGTACACCAACCAAGCTGAAATTACCTTTTCCCCCATATCCAGATGTCCTTGCTTCCGCTTCCACGATATTAGTCGGGTATCCAAAACAGTATAAGATCATCCAACCGGTGTTGCGTTGTACAGCACACAACCTACAGGTTGTTTTGACAGTTGCACGAACAATTTGCTCCATAAGCAATGTATTGTACACAATTCCATTCTTCAAACCTAATTGTACTCGTATTCGTATCCTGGAAGTCTCCCTTCCCTGAGACCACTTTCCATTCCACATCTTCACCTCTGAACACAAACCAAAAACTCATCTCCTCCTACTAAAGCACACAGCACATCCATACCTGACACAATACTTTTCTCAAACACTCCCTAACACTCCGATCAACCCCAGAACCTCTTCCCTACATCCCAAAATCCTTACAGTAAGGTAGGTACTTTCTACATCCTGCAGATATCCCCCATGTGTTCCAAGCACGAGCATGACGCACCCTATCTCAGTAATCCTTACCACGTCTGCAAGGCACCTACACTCCCCTGCAGCATCTACTACAAAAAGTACCTGGTAGGCTCGTAGGTTGATAGCGAAAAGACCGTGCAGAGCATTACGTATGGAAATCTCGGGCTCGTGATAGATCACCACCAGTGTACTATTAAAGTAACTTCATATTCGAATGAACGGTCGGTTTCTCGATGCTGCATGCTCTGTGAAAGCGTGTACAATATATACGCACGGTTTCTGTTGCTTAGGTACATTTACGTAGACAGTATGTATGGAACTTGAATCGGGGCTCTAGTTAATTAGTTTTTATTACTGTTCTTAACATCCTCGTGAGTCTGTGTGGGATTGGCGTGAGCGGCTATGCTGTTGCATGAACCTAGGCACTGGGCGTTTCTGGTGTGATTGTGTACATGTAACTATGGAGTTGCGCTGCGTTATAAAGCTATGGTACATTAGTGGTTCTGCTGGATAAAGCGGTTCAGCGTGAATAAATTTGGGGTTTACGAGATCTTACTAACTCCTTAGCTAGATACCTACCCACCCAGGTATGTGTGTTATTGGGGAGATATGCGGGATGGCTTGGGGGGCTCTGTCCTGTAGCTGATCAAAACAAGTATGTACAGTATACAAGGTATGCAGGTCTTTCAAGCTGGGAGTTGCAAAACAATTTCGCGGGGCATCAGGACGATCTTCACAAGATGTCTGGCCGTGTATAAGAATTTAATTCTCTCAACCGAAACATGCTTGAGCTGTTGTTACATGCTGGAAAATAATGTACTTGCCCTTTTTGCCCTCATTGTGTCCAACTTGAGGTACGTCCTTGTGGCAATCTTCTGTGTGTCCTCCAGAAATCATAAACATATTGTAGGACCAGTGCCAAAGCCCATAATGTTGCGTGGCCGTGCATAGACCTAATTCCTTTTTCTCGTAACGCCATAACTCATGCTCAAATTCTATAGCACGCCAGTTCCATCCATTTCATTCGAGTCGGCATCCGCCGTCATCATTCAAAGCCGAAATCGTCTCAACTTTACCACGTCCATCATCTCAATGGAAGCCATTCGCTCTGATAGCTGTCGTCCCTACCGCCCGCTGCGAATATGCCGCCGTTCCACCTGTGAAGTAATCGTGCATACATGCCTGTTTTGCTGATAGTCGTCGTGCCGGATCATATTCGAGTAGTTGATCTAGAAGGTCTAGACCTGCATCATCAAGGCTGGGCACGATTTTCGCTGTGTCCTCGCGTCTCCATTTCGGGAAGGTGGTCTTGTAGTCCGGGAAGGAGGTCACGCCTGGCCAGGTGTGTTCGTCAGGAGTACCGAGAAGTCTAGAAAGATGTTAGCATATAGCTGAGTACGCAAGCCGAATAAAGGAAACGAGAGAGGTAAATCAGGACAGGCGTACTTGAAAATCTTGAAGATTTCATCGATCTCAGAATCACCAGGGAAGAGAGGTTTTCGAGTGCACATCTCTGCGAAGATAGCTCCGACAGACCACATATCGACGCCTGTGGAATATTGTCGACCGCCGAGGAGGATTTCAGGGGAGCGGTACCAAAGAGTTACAACCTGTAATATTTGTTAGTATCGATGTTCTTGGATAGATGCATTGCAACCCACCTCGTGAGTGTATGTTCTCAATGGCACACCGAAAGCTCTTGCAAGACCGAAGTCAGCCAACTTCAAGTTTCCATCTCGGTCAATCAACAGGTTCTGTGGCTTCAGATCTCGGTGGAGTATTCGATGGCTGTGGCAGTATCTGACTCCTTCGACAAGCTGTGCCATAAATTTCTTGACCATGTCCTTGCCTAGTCCTAGTCGCTGCATGTCTTGTGATCCTTCTGGTAGGGCTTTTCCTCGACCACCCTCTGCGACTGGCAGCGCTTCCATATACTTTTTGAGGTCGAGGTCAAGAAACTCGAAGACCAAGTAGAGTTTGTGCCCATCGGCGTGAACGATGTTGAATAAACGAACAATGTTTGGATCGTTCATTTCCTTGAGAAGGGAGATCTCTCGAATTGCTGTGCTTGGTACGCCCTCGTCTTCGGCTTCGAGACGAATCTTCTTAAGCGCGACGATGCGGTTACCATTTTGTAGGTCACGGGCTTTGTAGACAACACCGTACGTTCCTGAATCAAGTTAGTGCTGCAGTCCACGAGTCACAGTACTCGAAACAAACCCTCTCCAATCTTCTCTATCTTCTGATAATTCTCCATGTTTATGGTTCAACCCCTCGATTATGCCGGCTTGAAAGAAGGGAAGATTTGACCAAATATTGCGAGGAATGCTAGCGAGAATGGACAGGTCTAATTGCTAACATCAAGCAGCATTGAAGGGTCGTAACATTGACAGTGGTCGAGATGTGTGCGTTGTAGTGAATTGTTTGTTGTTGTGTATCTGTGTTTATCCTTGAAACAGCGAATAGTACACTGGCGCCGCGTCCACACTAACAAAACTGCGCTACACGCGGTACCACGTGTGAATCACGTGGCTATCTCCAAGTGCTGGATAGTAATGCTTTTGAAGGACTGCACAAACTGAAGGAGAGTTGAATTTGCATCAGAACATGATCAATTGCATCTGTAGGAACTACAGGACCTCAAAGCAAACGACTTCTCTGTCCTCGCTACAGAAGCTCCACTTGGTACTCTGTATTTGCAAAAACAGGAACATGTGAAGCGAAACAACCCATTACTAAGCTCATTTCATTTCCAGGAAATGGTGAGTACTTCGACTAAGATTCAGAAGCAAGTCGCAAGCAATGGTGAATAGCTATTCCCGCAACACTTCCACTTCCTCCGCTGGTACTAGGCATCGTTGTGATCTTCTCTCATGATATCCATTTCAGGCAGGTCGTTCTGTAGGTTTTCTGACATCGGCGTCTGTGAATATCATGCGGATGAGTTCGGTATGCCGCTGCCGTCAGCGTCATAATCGACTGATTAACTGTTAGTTCGTGTTGCAAGAGCCAGTCGAATACGCTAGTGAGATCAATATAGCATCAGCACAAACGTTCTTTAGGAGGCGGGAAATGGTCTAGAGGCAGGAGTCGAAAGTCATGGATTCGACGCCAAAATGCCTTCTACTAACAGTCGTATGGCACAGTAACGTTCCTGTCCCTATCTTAGTGTGGCGGCTTTGGGATAACGAGTCAGCGTTGTGAATAGGAGTTGCGACCGATGACTGCGTGAGATCAGAGTGTACCTTACGCTTATGTCAAACTTATCAATTCGGGAGCTTGTACAAGTCCTTGCATTGTCTGACCAATGCCAGAATGCAGCTCGCACTATCTCTGCTAGAATTGTCTCGAACATCAGGTTGCTACCGAGCCGTCTTTGCCAAGGAGACCCAGCCAACTGGTGTACTCTGAGATGCAACGACGCCTCGTCTGGACGTCAGATCACCTCCAAGTCAGATGTCTTTGCTTTGCTTTTCGAGTTCTTGACGATCTGCTCTCCTGAACAGGGGTAGCTAGCTGCTCGTCTGCAGTGCATGAGCTCAGGTACCCCGGGGGGCAGGACGATATACAGTGTAAGGTGGAAGTCGAACCTCTCGAGGTTACTGGATGGCCTTCAGTGGGATGCATCGCCCACTGCTTGAAGTGAGCTCCCTGAACAAATCATGCACATCGAAAACCCATCTACACGGCTATGCGGATCACCCAGTTGAATATTACCAGACTTCGAGAGATTGGCAGTCCATAAATCAATGCCGAGAATTTGGCCGATGCATAGCTGCGTGCGAATCAATGTCTTGCAAGCCAATGGGAGCTTCATCGTACTGCTTGACATCAAGTGATTGGATGCCGCCACTCTAGAAAAAGCTAGCGGGGGTCCCAGCCTTCTTACCTGATATAGAAAACTAGCCTTCTTCATCACGGGGACATGAAAGGATTCTGCATTCTGTCAATCGGAGAATAAACCGGAGAAAACAAGCTGTTCAGTGTTTAACGGAAAAAAGAGCGTCCGTCTCGTGAGTAGATGTGACGTGGATCTCAACCTCGTGGTGCGTGTTATGGTTTCAGGTTTGCAATAGGTCTACGCCGGAGAAATTGTCGCAAATTCAACTCGCAAAAGAACCCCAACTGCATTTACATGTCTTTAGAAGAATTCGTGTCAGCGGTCGAAGGTCACCGCACACCATGGAAGTACAGAGAGCCGGAGACGGTTCTCACCTGTATAGATGGAACAGCTAAAAGGATGAAGAGGAGAACGCTGTTGATGAGCACGAACGTAGTAGAGTACCAGTGGCATGAGGAAGTGCACAAAGCGGAACAAGTTTCTTACGGAGTCAACCATGGCGTCAGAGCCACTTGTGGGGTACACAAGCTCTGTCCAGCATAAGGCCCACTCTGCCCCATCTCAGCTACCACTTTAGCTCCATTATCTAACGCCCACCCATCGCCTCGGCCCTTCTCTTTCGGCCTTATCTTCTTTAGAAACAATTGTTGTCGCGTGCGTGACAACAGTATCCTTGCGGTCATGCTTTCCTTTCCAGAAAAAGTTGTCAAAATCCACGAGCGTCGACATGACGATCTGGAGTTGTGCGATGGTTTGGACTGCTGTTCGAGCTCACGTGCCCATTGGGTGCCCGGCTCGCAAGGCATTATAGTGGCATGACCATTGCTAAGAGTCTTCGAATGCTTTTCTCGTGACATCAATCTAGACACGACGTTTTTGACCACGCCAGCATCGTGAGCATTCTCGAAGCAACGTCAGTGGCTTCGTTGCAGATGCGACTCCGACTAGACGAGGATTTTGAGGTCTTGAAGCGTCGCCTGTCCAATCTCCACATCCTGCGGCCGCTTGGTCTTGCTATGCAAGTACCCTAGGGAATATCACTCCACTAACTGACGACTCGAAACTGTCAAGTAAACCAAGGGTGATTTGCAGTCTTCAAACGTCACAGGTCAATTAACATCTAGGCTTGGTCTTAGAGCGATGTAGGTTGTCCGAGCGAAGATCCGTTTTGTGGGTGTGGTCGATCAAGTGCGGGGAAGTGGCACAAGCGTTGCCCACTCGAGAAAAAGAGCTGCAGAGTCTGTGGGGATGACCTCGTCAACACTAGTGCTCCATCCTTGATAGGTCCTCGCTAGCTTCGGCCAATTACTAACCCCGTCAAAAAAATTGTCTGCACTGATTACTCGCAATGGCTCGTCAACAACACCACGTTCTGGGAATTCGTACACGAACACGACTGTCTGGCAGCTTCGCTGATATCATCGCGCTGCCTTACCTCACGCTATAGGCGAGAGAAGCTCTGCTACCTCTCTTACTGCTAGCGTTCTTGAGCGGCGGACCGATTTGATTACGCAAACCGAGCAACCAAACGCTGCCAAACATCTGCTGAAACCATAATCCTTTTTGACCGTAAGTTTGGCCTGATTGAGCTCACGAGCTGGGAGACCCCATCGGTAAGAGCAGCAGAGTTTAAGATCTCGATAGGACCGATTGATTAGTGCACTACTCCATACCCACAGCGCTTCGATCGAGACTGGCTTCACATCGTTCATCCCAAGCTATCAAGCTAGCACTGTTTTGTGGGCAGCTTGGACACAGCGGCTTCTGTATATATCCTCCCCTCGCAGCTACATCCCCAGTTGATTCTCTTCTCTTCAAGCACCAACCCCACGGTTGTTTCCTCCCCCAAAGCTGATTGTTCATTCAGTCTTCTCCGATCATATCGAGTACCATCTAGACATCATCTTGCGACACCACAACCAAGATGAGTGGCTACGATGAGGAGCAAGGCCGGCAACGGCACATGAGTGTCTCCAACTATTCCAGTGGCCTGGGCGTCCCAGATACTGGACGCCGACGATCCTCCGTTGTTCCGGCTGGTGCAATCGGTGCAACCCAGAAGGATGGTGTCCTTAACCAGAGAGATGACACACTACGGAAGATGTCCGTTGCCGTCCCCAACTTGGCCGAATTGAGCGCCGACGCGAAGGCAGGTGCTGAGCTGGAACATAGCATGGGATTCCGTGCTGGTTTCAAGCTCTACCCAAAAGCCATGCTGTTCTCTTGGGGTATCTCTCTCGCCGTCATCATGGAGGGTTACGATACCTATCTTCTTGGAAACTTTTACGGCAACCAGACATTCGCACGCAAATACGGTCAGCCAGCTGAAATCAAGGATGGTATTCAACAGTATGAAATTCCTGCTAAGTGGCAATCGGCTCTTGGTTGCAGCACCAACGTAGCTCAAATAATCGGTCTTTTTATCAACGGTATTGTCTCTGAGCGGATTGGTTACAGATGGACTATGATCATCAGCTTGGCAATGATCGCTTGCTTCATCTTCATCACTTTCTTCGCTGTTAACGTCAAGATGTTGCTCGCCGGATACATCCTCTCTGGTTTACCATGGGGTGTCTTTCAAACTCTGACTACTACATACGCCGCCGAGGTCTGCCCCGTCTCTCTCCGACCGTATCTTACAACTTATGTCAACCTATGTTGGGTTATTGGTCAACTGATCGCAGCTGGTGTCCTAAAGGGCTTCGTTAACAACACCACCGAGTGGGCGTACCGTGTACCATATGCCGTTCAATGGATCTGGCCTATCCCGATTGCCACTGTCGCCTTTTTTGCACCCGAGTCTCCGTGGTGGCTTGTTCGACATGGCAAGCTTGATGAAGCCCGTGCTGCCCTGCTCAAGCTTACCAATCCCAAGGCCAACG
>Ga0068618_1000252_pt1 | contig 13893 bp, 19 predicted proteins | sample InSIn2SAF170_2_FD_77423 | JGI IMG/M metagenome (GOLD analysis project Ga0068618, IMG submission 77423) | Clean room microbial communities from NASA Spacecraft Assembly Facility at Jet Propulsion Laboratory, Pasadena, California, USA -... ...
AAACAATCACTTTTTCGCCTACTAGCCCTGGCACAGTAACGGCAACATCAACTAACTTTGCCTATCAGTGGCGAACCAATGTTACGACTACCGGAATTACTCGCCTGAGCTGGGTTATCGTTAGTTCTAACGGCGCAAACCGCAGCGCAATTACCACAATTGACACGACAGGCTCAGTTCAAATATCTCCAGTATTCTTAAATACGGGTGAATTTGTTAGGGCTTATGAAGAAAACAATCTTGTTGTAGCCAAAGATAGTTCTGCTATTACGATAGCCCCATACGTACCAGCAAGCAAAACTCTATCGTTTTCTCCACTTAACCCAGGCAGCATAGCAGCGGGGCCGCTTAATGTAACTGTCACGACGACAGGCATTGCCGCTATTACATGGGCGGTTGTGAACTCTGACGCAAATTATACTTGGGCTTCGTCTGCTAGCGTAAACACCAATGGCAGCGTAGTTATCAGCCCAATTTTCACTGCCACTGGCCAGTTTTTGAAAGTTCTTGATAGTAGCGATTTTTCTGTTTCGCTGGATGGTGGGCAAGTTACCATTGTTGGTGATCCGGTTACACCGCCTGTTGTCGGCAGCAATAATCTTGATCTGGTTGGTCCTGGCGGCGGCACACCTGGCGAGTTCTCGCTTATTGTGCAGGGCCAAAGCAACGCCATCTTCTTTATCTATGATAACAACTATGAAACTGCCAATAACTTTAATGACGTTATGCAGTTTCTGACTGGATATACATACGATAATCTGAAGATTAGATCGGAACGAAGTGACTTTGCTGCTGATGCTTCGCTGTGGAGCGGCACGCCAACCTACAATTTCGCCAGTGGCAGCGACGGTTGGTTGGACGCGACTGGCAAAGACCAGAGCAATCCGTCTACTTGGGTTAATACCGAGAAGATGAATAGCTTCCTGCGTTACAGCAAGGCCATGGCTGATCGCTTCCCCGGCCGTCCATGTGGCATGATCAGAATGCACGACGAGACGGATTCTCAATATTTTGGGAATGCCGAGCGAACCGTTTATCAGGCAGCCAATAGAGAGTTCATCAAGCGCTTCCGTAACTACATCGGTAGGACACCAGCGCAGTCGCCTGTGTTCCAAGCTGTGGTGCCTTATGGGTATTCTCAGGGCGCCACCGCATACGCGATGCGAGATGCCTGGCAGGCTCAGTCGCAGGATGCCACACAGCACTTCTATCATGCCTATAGCAACGCTGTTGATGCCGTAGACCGTGGCGATTATGCCCACTGGACAATTGAATCTGCCAATCGTGTTGCTATTCGCATGGGTATCCGGCTATCGCGCTGGTTTTACGAGAACGGCTGGACCACCCGCGATTTGTCTTGGCTACCTACGTTCGGGCCTAACCTAGTTTCTCTGGTTCGCGTTTCCGGCAACACCAGCGCCGTTGATGTTAATGTTGCACACGACAAGGGCACAGATTTGATTGTGCCAGTTACCGTGAATCTTAGTAACTTCGCGTTCAGCAGAAACGGCACGGCCATTAGCGTAACTTCGGTCACGCGTCAGTCGGCAACGCGCCTGCGTCTCAGCCTTGGCTCCTCTTTGGCTTCTGGCGGAACATTGGCATTGGATTACGGCGTCGATTTGAATTATAACCAGCCGTCCAAGGTCATAACTGATAACTGGTCTAGCATTACCAAGCCTGTTCAGTATCAGAATTTCGCCCTACTGAATGGCGTTAATATGATCTTGAATAAGACTCGCGCGCCTATTGGTGAGGCGGTTTAGGAGATTGTTGTGAAAATCCCAGCCGAAGTTTTTGATGTGCTAAAGATCGCAGCGCCTACTTTGGCGACTGCGCTAGGCTCTCCTTTGGCTGGGGCTGCTGCAACCGTTGTTGTAGGCGCACTTAGCAAATACCTTGGACCTGAAACCATCAACTCGCCAATGAGTGCTCGACCGGCAGAAATAGTTTCTACCATTGAGAAAAACATTAACGATCCAGAATTCATTCTGCGTCTTAAAATTGCTGAGATTGACTTGGTCAAGTATCAAGACGATCTTGGATTCAAGTTTTCCGAACTTGCCGTAAAGCAAGAAAAGCAATTGCAAGAATTTCAAGCTTCATCTGGCATTGCCGGTGATGTTTTTAAGTTCGGAAAAAATGTTGTTTATATAGCATTTGGCGCTCTGTTTGCTTTGTGTTTTGCTCTCCTCGCCACAGCATTTGGGTTGGTGAAATTTCCCACCGAAAACGCTAATATTGTTATAGTTGTTTTTAGTATTATCTCAACAATTATTGGCGCTTTCGTTAGCTGGGCTGGGTTTGTCTTTAGTTTCTATTATGGCCGTTCTGCTGATAGCGATAAGAATTCTCAGGCGCTTCAGAGCACCTTGCAGACGCAAGGGGCACAACTTGGGCAGGCTGTAGCTCAGGCTGCTCAGGTGGCCCAGGATGCCGCAGCAAAGGTGCCTGCGCCTCAGGTTGTCGTGGTGCCCCCCCACGCCCACGTCTGCCACGCCCTCTATCCCGGCCGGACCTTCGCGCTTCATCACGCTTGTCGAAAAACTGCTGGACCATGAAGGCGGGTACAGTGATCATCCAAACGACCCAGGTGGTTGCACTATTTTTGGTATCACCATTGGCACGCTAGGTGATTGGCGCGGCAATAAGGTTACGTGCCAAGACGTTCACGACCTGACACGCGCTGAAGCCAAGGAAATTTATTTCGCTAAATACTGGAACGCAGTCAAGGGTGACATGCTTCCGTCTGGTGTTGATTATATGGTGTTCGATTTTGGCGTGAATGCAGGCGTGCGGCGTTCCGCGACATTCCTGCAAACCATTCTGGCCAAGCGCGATCCGTCGCTGAAGGTGGATGGCGCAATTGGACCGCTGACTATTGCTGCGCTGGCCAAGGCATCACCGCGCGCTATCGTTGACGAATTCCACGAAGCCAAGATGGTGCATTACCGCAGCTTGCCGACATGGCAGACGTTCGGAGCCGGCTGGACTAATCGGGCTAACGATGTGCTAGCGCAGGCTCGCGCGACGCTGGAGACAGCCGTTGCTTAAAGAAGACGCCTTGCTGCTCATGCTAATCTTTGTCATGAGCCTGCTTGCGTTTGCCGCGTTCTAACCCGGCGGATCAATCTTCGTAATCAGCGGCAATAGGCACCATTCTATCGTCCCTTGCTTTGCCTGCTTCCGACACGCAGCCCACGACCGTTCCCACTGTTGCAGCGGCATGACCTCGGCCAGTCCTGCCGGCATGCTACCAATGCTGGTATCCACCGGCATTTGACGCGCAGCAAACCAGCCGGCCGCGAACAGCGCGAGACCAGCCCCGGCTAGAACAGCATGTCGCAGCGCGCCTATTTGCCACATCAGGCGCCGCATAGAGCCCGCAATCTCGCGTCGCGCGGCATCGGCTGCCTGTTTGCCCGCGTCCGGTCCTAGCGCCTCTATGGCGGTTTCTAGCCGGTCCTGTTGCGTGGCTAGACCTTCGATGATGAGGCGCAGGGGTTCGTCTGGCGGCATTCCTGCGCTGTCGGCGTGGGCGCGGGCTTGGGATAGTTGGTTGATGTTGGTTAGTTTAACCATCCTTAGATTCGCCTTTCCACATTGCCCGCTCCGCTTCGATTTCTTTTGGAAATTCAACCTCAATCGCTTCCATCTCAAGGAAGATTTTCATTCGTTTAATCTCGTCTTTTTTAACTGCCGCATTGTGATGCTCAACAGCCAAGTTCATCCACTTGCGCCGAATAGGCGAGCGTTGTTTATTCATCACACCATCCACTCCCCACAATCATTCTCAACGCAGCACTGCCGCCAGCCTTCCAGCCAGCCCTTAACCATCCACGCCTTGGTCAGCCCGATACCCTTGCCATCCACCAACTTGTTCGCCGCTGCATCCCGCAACGGCAGCTTCAGCCTCCGCACATCGTCAAGGCACGCCAGCGTCGGCAGGTAGAGCGGCCGGGCACCTTCCCGAATCCAATCCGTAAACTCGGGCCGCTGCTGGATTTCGCCAAAGACCTTGCCGGGGTCTTGCCCGCGACGCAACACGCCCTCATTACGAACCAGCAGCACGCCCGCGCCATCAAACAGCCCGCGCTGCTTGATTTCTAGAACGTGGTCAAAGTCATCCATCTGCGGTCCGAACGACACCACGAACACAATCTGGATGCCCATGCTCCGACCGAACGCGACTAGATCAAGGTCAAGCGCGTAGTCAACCAGCGTGTCATCCTGACCGCCGCCAAGGTCAATGACGCCGTTGCGCTTGCTTTCAAGCATCACGTCCAAAATCTTAGTCGTAACCGCTTCCTTTACATCACCTATCTGATGACTGTCCGGCCGGACGGCGAGTGTGGGATAGAAGGCGGACAGGGATGGATTGCGTGCCGCATCCAGAATGACGGGTTCGCGGCCTGCCATTAGGGCTAGCTCGATGAATGCGTTCAATGCTGTGGTGCCGCCACTGTTTCCGCGACCGGCACGAATTTGGAGAACTTGCTGCATCTGCTATCCTGATCCCATTGGTGTGGCGAGCTAGAAAAAAAATTATAGCATATTTTGCAAAGACAGCAATCGACAAAGTGCGACGGCTAACGACATCTTGAGGCGACAACTAGCGACACAAATGCTATGTTGCTTGAATGGATAAACCGTTTGAGTTCCCTCTTGGTGGGGAAGCGTCTATCTCCGATCCTCTGGCTAGGAAGGTGTTATTTCATGTTTACAAAGGTACGGATTTTTGGACCAGAGCACCAGTAAGCGAAGCAGATTTCGTAATAGATCATGTGTGGCCTCGCGCAAAAGGCGGTCCTGATAGTTTCTATAACTATGTACCGACAACCAAATCCGTTAACTCTAGCAAATCAGACAAACTTGATTTAATTGCTGCGACGGCAGTTTTGTCGATTATCAGAATCGCCTATGCGCCAAAATGCGTAAAAATATATCAAAAAATTAAAGCTATAAAAGAGAGAAAAAGAGGACTAAATCCAGAAACTTGTGCCCCATACACTATATGGATAATAAGAAACAAAGAGCACATCAAGGCTCTTTACAAAAAGCATAAATATTATGCTTTTTATTTACTCGAAGATATTATGTATGATAAGGGCATGAGAACTCTTTCGGGTGCAAAAATAAGCCGCGCTCTTATCATAGATACTGTTGATGATTACAACGTAATGGATAGAACCGATGGACGACATTTCCATGATTACGGCCCTGGCATCGACGGCGGGGAGGGGCAGAATGTCCCCTCTTTATAGGTGGATGGAAGAAAACAAAGCGGCATTTTCTGCTGCCATTAAGAGCGTACCTCAACCAAATTGGGATAGATTAGCAGAAGAATTTAACGCACTAGGATTGACTTCTGCCTCTGGTTTTGCTATCAATGCAAAGATTGCAAGGCAGACTTGGTGGAAAGTAAACAATACAAAACGGAAGGCAAAAAATAAGCCTACCGTGCAGACTGAGGCCCCGAGTGTGATGCCGGAGTATAGGGCAGAGCGTATTGCGCCGGTTGTGGCTGATGAGGACGCTTCCGCGAAATGGATTCGTAATTCGCAAAGTCAGATCAGGAGGACGAGGTAATGATTAAGTTTATTGAATTGACTGATTTAGAGCGAGCGGTTGCGTTGGCTCTTTTGAATACTGTGGCGCCTTATCCATGCAGTGACGGCGCCGACCGGCCCGTTCTAACTTCCGACCCTGACCTTGACGATTTGCCTTACGATCACACGGAGGGAACGGAAGAAGATAACATGACGCAAGTTGCTGTTGCGCGATTGGCCCGTGCAGCAATCAAGGCTGTTCGCGGACATGATGAGAATGGATAACGCCACACTCTCCGACATCGCGAGCAGCAACGGTCTCATCCTAGAGGCCATCGAATCCCTGCACGAAACCTGCAAACTCATTCTCGCAGCCTGCCAAGGCGACGGAACGGGCGAGTTGGTGACGGCGCTGCGGAAGCTGGAGGCTGCGGTGACGGCCAACACGCAGCGGCTAGACGGACTGCCCGAGGCTGTTGCGGAGGAATTGAAAGATGTATCCTGACGATGGCAAAGGCTGGCCTATCTGGCCCGGTGTCCCTGCCGATTATCACCTTGATGGTTGGCATCGTCTAAACGACGCCAGCGGCAAGGAATGGGACGAATGGTGGAGTGCATTTACTGCCACAGTTGATCCTGATCCCATAAGCAAGGGCGTGTGGTATCTGTTTCCACCGGATGAAGGCGGCGACATGCCAGAAGGCCCGCATCATTATACGCATTTTGATTACCTTGGCCCATCGGACGGAACCAAAGCCATCTAATGGTCGCAACCTGCAAATTCGTCTCTGCTGCGAACCCTGCCGCGTTGGCCGATTACTACATGCGGCAGACGGAGGACGTGCAGGACCGCGACCGCGACCGCGATTATATGCGCATGCCCATTCCTAAGCAGGACGGCACCATTCCGCTACTGCGGCAGGACATTGCGCATGAGACGATGCTGCGCATGGGCTTTGACGGCCAGCCTACGCGCGAGCATGTTTATGAGATTGTAGCGGGGCGCAAGGCAGATGGCGAGCCAACCGGCAAGCGGCCCCGCAAGGATTATGTCTTTGCCAACGGCAAGCAGTGCAAATCCAAGCATTTTATGGACGTTACGCTAAGCACCGACATTAGCGTTGGGATTGCGCTGGCCAATGCAGAGACGCCGGCCGGGCGCAGCCTGATCCTGTCTGCTGTCCATGGCGCGGCAGACGATGCCATGGCGGCATTTGAGAGGCGGCTAGGGACTGTCATCAAGCCGGACGGTGAGCATCAAGGGCGGCTTGTATGGATGCGGTTTACGCACCACGCAACCCGGCCGGCGCAGGATGGCAGCGTGGCGCCCGATCTGCACATGCATCATGTCGTGCCCAATATCGTGCTGCTGAATGATGGTCGCGTTGGCGCCATCAATATGCGACTGATGCATGGTTTCGTGCATGACCTGGGCGCGACGTTTCATAACTCTCTAGCCGAGCGTGCACAGGCTGTTGGTATTGCGGTTGCGCGGCATCCGAAGACGCGTGGGGTCATGTTCGCGGATGTGCCGCAGCGGGTGCGCGAACACTTCGCCAAGCGCGGCAAGGAAATGCGGGCCAAGGCGCAGGAATGGGCCGGCGACCGCGAGCTAACCTCGCGCATGGTGCAGACTGCGAACAAGCGCACTCAGAGCAAGCAGACGGACGGCAAGGCCACGCGCATTGGCTGGCGCGCTGACATGCTGAATCTGGGCTTCGCGCCGCGCGACGTTGCCCAGCCGGGACTGGTGGAAACGCAGCCAAAGCCTGCTATGACGCTTACCGAGCGGGCGCATAGGCTCCGCAACGCCATGGTGCAGACCTGGCAGGTGGCCCGGCATCAGGTCGAGCAGGCCACGCTACACGGCACGCTGAAGCCTTCCCTGACGCGCGCCATCGCCTTGACGCGGCAGATGGTGCCGACACTGACCCGGCGGGCTGAACGGCTGCTGGAGGCCATGACGTACACGCCTGGCGCGGCGAACATGAAGCAGATGCGGAAGACGCATGAACGGCAGGTGGCTGCGGCGGCATGGGTTGCCGATGCGGCGAAGATGGTTGGTCAGCGGATTAGAGCGACAGGAGCGGCACACACGATGGTTAAGATTCCGACGATGGATGTTCCGAAGTTTCGGGAGCCGGACATTAACGAGCGCATGGTTCGTATCATGGCGCGCAAGGTTCACGCTCAGGAAATAACCATGTCTGAGGCTGTTGATCGATTCATTAAGCGCGAAGAGTTCTCAAACAAGCCTATTGGACATAATCCCGTTCACGACACCTACATCTACGCACCCGGCACGCCGGGGCCGCAGAACCGTTATGGGCGTGAGGAAAAGTGGGAGAAGCGCATTGGCGAGGCTGTGCTGAAGCTAGAGGCTGGTAAGGACATTTGGGCGGATACAGTAAAGCCTGCCGTGCATGAGCAGCGGCAGGCTTTGAGGATGGGGAGGTGAATACGTAGCTAGTGGAAATCTAGCGGCTCACCTTCCGCAGCAGCGGCGCGGCAGCCATCAATGAACCGCTGAGTGACTGCGACGAACCCACCATCTCGCGCAATATGGCCAAAGGCATTCCAGCCTAACGCCTCAATAGCGGGGAGCAGCGCCTCCAATTCGTCTGCAACCTTGACGCACATCTCCGGGCTGATTTCGCCATCGCAGTCTTCATGCATAAAGAATTCGTAAAGACCTGGGTGCGTTTCCTTGGAATAGCCTTCGCCCCAATACCAGCGGTGCTCTTCCATCCCAGGTTTCCTTCGATATGGACCAAATTTACCATTGCGAACGACAGGAATTGGGGCTCCACCTAATCCATATTCGTAATGGTCTGGAAAACTTCCGCCAATAGCTTCTGCGACACACTGACGAAATCGATTAAATGCGCTGTAGGCGCCATGGAATGCGTTGTGAGTGGTATCAAGTCCCATTATTTTTCTCCTTCTCTCTAAGCAAACCTTATCGCGCTGACCGCAACACATCAAATCACACAATGGAGAGACTTCCGCGCCTCCACGCACACGCCACTCAGCACGCCGCAGACCACGCAGCCCAGAATGTCCTCAGACAGGTACGCGCCGAACGCTGCCGCCCCGAGCACGAAGGCAACGGGCAATAGCGCCAGTCGCAGCAATGCGACCAGCGGCCAGAGGACAGAGCGAACAGCGAACCCGAACACGACCTTACATCCTTAAAATCTAATCTTCGTCTCCGTCATCATACTTAATTCGCTTTGTGTCGTCATCATAATTCCAACCAGCCTTAAATAGTTCGTGGATCACATCCTGCTTCGACATGGAGATTTGGATATCATCGATAGCTTCCTCTATGCGTGTTCCAGCACCAATGTCTTGCCAAAAAGACAGATACGCAACCAAAGCTCTGTACTGCCCATTTGTCACTTCAGTTAACTCCTGTGCTTCTATCCACCTCCACATGCAGAACCGGCATCGGCGGCGGTGAGCCACCCTTAGCACGAAACGCCTTATCTTTATACCAGAATATGCGTTTTAGCTTCAGCAGAGGTTCGCCCTTCATTTTAACCAAAACAACGTCTTTTGGTAGCGCCTCTATCTCCTGCGGCAAAATAAGCGCACGCTGCTTGTTGCTCTTATTTTCATTGTGTTTGGTGAAGTTGAGCCACGCAAACTTAGGCTTGCTGGTGCTGGCTTCCTCTACCGTGTCATTCCAGCCGCGCTTGCTGAACTCTTCTGCCGTCTTGATGTCGCACCCGCCAAAAATAAGCTCTGCGCCCATATTGTTAAAAAGGTTATCGGCACCCTCCTGACCCAAAGACATTTTCAATTGATCTTTGGTTTGTAGTACCACCACCATCCTAAAGCCAAAGCTGCGAATGAACGCGGTCGCGTCGTCTAGGACCGTCATACTTCCAAGCGACCATCGTTCGTCTAACAAAACGAGAGTGCGATAGGCCGGCATAGGATCAAGGTCTTTGAAATCAACGCGACTGTTCTTCTCGATCAGATGATTAAAGAACAAGCCGTAAATAGACCGCAATCGCCGAATGTCGCTGGGTTGCGCGCACACGAATACATCGAAGTCACCAGTCCGCACGCTGCCAAGATCGAAGTCAGACGCACCAGTTGCCGCATTTACGCGCGGAATCTGCCATAGCGACAGCGCGGTTATGACTGTGCTGCGTACAGCTTTGCCGCCATCGCTTTCCTGATTGTCCAGCCAGCCGACGACGGCGCCCACGGCTGCGGCAGGATACGGGCGCCCCTCAAACTGCGCCTCGACAATCATCTCGCGCAGTCGCGTGTCGTAGTCCGGCTGGGCAACCGCCTTCAGAATGTTGCCGATGCTGAGTGTCGCGCCTGGTGTCTCGGCTAGCATAACGCCAACGCCGGTTGCGACCATGCGGGCGGCATCGTTCCAATAGGGGTTACTGGATTTCACCTCAGGCACGATGCTGAACATCGCCTTCTGAATGTCGTCATAAGCATCAACAGAACCGCGTCGCACTTCGCCAAGACCGGACCAGCGGTGCGTATGTCCCTGCGGATCAGTGATGTCGAAGACGAAGACCCTGCGCCCCAGCCGTTCGCGCTCTGCCGCAGTCTCTAGCAGCACGTCGCGCTTGACCGAAAAGCAGAACAGCGGCCCACCCCAATTGAGCGCGTTCGGCACCACGAAGGACACGCCCTTGCCGGCGCCTGTCGTCGCGGTCAGCGACACATGCGCCTCGCCTGGCAGGGAAGCATACAGCATGCCCCACTTGCCGAGCACGATGCCGTCCGGCCGGGGAGTGAAGCCGAAGCGCACGCCTGCCTTGTACGCGCCCCACAGCGTCTGCCAGCGTGCCTTGCCATAGAGCGCAGACTTGCTCCGCGCTAGCAGCAAGCGCCCAACAGCGAACGCGACAGCCGCCCCGCCGAGGCCGCTGGCGGCAAGCCATAGCTTCTGCATGCCGGTATGGCTGGGGTCGGTGACGTAGGGCCAGAAAGCGTAGGACCAGCCGCCTTGTCTGAACCATGGGTCTTGCCAGTATTGGCTTGCGCTAGTGAATATGAAAGATGCGGCAACGGTGAAGGCGGCTGGGACTGCGACTAAGGCTGTGGTGGCGGCTAGGGCGCGGTTCATGAAATAACTAGCCTGCACCCAACGCCTTCCCCTCTGGTAATAGCCACTTCCTTGACGTTGTATTGTTTGCAAACCTCAGCCGCAAACCAACGCGCAAGATTTTCCATAGAAGGAACCTCAAAAATATCATTCAGATACTTATGATCAACACGCTTACGTAAATCCCTTAGATATTCCAGAAACTCCTCCGCATCTACCTCACCATCAATATAAACTCTCACATGGTAAGTATGACCGTGTATGGGGTGATCCATAAATTTGTGAGCTGCCGAAACTGTCGTTTCGGCCCAAATTGTCATGCTCATCGTACACCCCATACTTTATGAGCTTGAATGTTGAGGCGCCATTCTGGATGCGCCAAGCAATAATCAGCGGCGGCAGAAGTGTTGGCTACCACATCAGGACCATCCATGGGTGAAAGCCAACGCGTACCTGCTTTGAAAGATGAAAAATCCTCCGGCATAGCGCCAGGCTGAGGGTAAACCAACTTCAACTCATTTGCCTCGGTAAGCGCCAGCGGAGCACCTGCTTTCGGACTAACGCAAACCCAATCAATCAATGTGGGCAGTTTTAGAGTGCCGTTGGTTTCAATGGCGACCGTAAAACCAGCAGCATACAGTGCTGACATAAGTTTGGCGTCAACCTGCATAAGCGGTTCACCGCCTGTCAGCACAGCAAAACGATTCTCAGCACCAAGTGGCCAGTGCGCTACAGCGGCATTAATAAGACTTGCAGCATCATACTTGGTGCCGCCGCGAAATTCTGTATCACAAAACCTGCAAACAGCATTGGCCCTATCGTCCTCCCGGCCGGACCATAGATTGCAACCAGCGAAGCGAATGAACACAGAAGCCCTACCACTGTTAACTCCTTCCCCTTGCAGGGTATAAAACATTTCGTGGACTGTGTAGGTTTTCATGAGAAAAAATCCGCGTGTTCATGTCTTTCGACATATGATGTGGGAGGGTTTTTGCTATCTATGTCTTTAGCCATACGTTCCGCACTTAACCTTGCGCGATTGGTACTACCTGCATGATTTCTAGCAACGTTGGTAGAATCTGCCGAAGCAAAAGGCCATGGCCCTTCGCTAGCCTGTTTCATCGCGCGCAACATGTGCACCCACGGACGCCGACCAGAACGTTCTAGCAGGTTCCACGCTGAATCAACGCGGCGGCGCCAGGCTTCAGATGAAGGCTCCCAAAACAAACCGGAGCTGCCAAAAGCCAGCCGAGGATATTCATCAGCAATCCTAGCGAGATGATCTAGTGGTTCGTGAAGGTGCCAGACCATACAGGAGACTTCTTTTGGGTGACGCCACGCTTTAGCTAAAGCAATGTTATCTTCAACCTCGCCACCGATAGTGTCGGGAATAACGGCCCAATTTGGCTGTCTTAGCCAGGGCTCAACCCAATCCTGATATTTTACCCAATCGGACTTGACGCCTCGCGTATGAACACTGAACGCGCCATTGTCTCCCATTACGCTTTGGCCAATAGTAAGGCACCGCTTCAAGTCTCCTGGCGCAGCAAACGAAACACAAAAATTACGCCCGCTCATTTCATACAGCACAGCCATTGGAGTGATAGGAGTGCCGTGGTAGTGCAACATTATATCTCCACCCCAAACTTGATATCCGTCGCCCTAAATCCCTGCACCCCACGTTCCACATGTACCACAACATTCACAGTGGCACGCATCAACTCGCGCAATGCATCCTCCGGAAATTGCCTGCCAGATTCGTGTTGCCGTACCATCGTGGTCAGCGTGCTAAACGCAGTCGCCGCAGACGCAGCATGCCAGCTTGTCATGCCCGGATGGCCGGACGCCAAACCGCGCAGGAACGCGAACGCGCTCCCATCACGTACCTCCTGCACCAAAAGCCAGTCAGGCGCATTTCGCAACGAAGCTTCAATCATGGTCTCGCAAGTGATGCGCTTGTCGCCTTTCTTGTAGAGAAAGGACACGCGGTTAGGATGCGGCAGGCGTGCCCATTCCTCCGTGTCGGCTACCGTGATGATGCGCTCGCTCTGTGGAATCTCCATGACCAGCGCGGTTGCATCTGTGGTCTTGCCGCTGCCGGTCTGACCAACGAACGCGATGCTCCACCGCTGCCCAATGCAGTAGCGGAAGAACTTATTCACTTCGCCAGCGGCCAGCATAGACTTCGCTAGCCTTCGCCGCTCCGTCATCGCATCCGGCGCATTGCCGCGATGGGCCTTAATCAGATTCCACAAGCCTCCTTCATCTAGCGCATCAAGACTTGGTAAAACATCAGGACCGCGCCGCAGCGACAGCGACGGTTTCCCGGCCGGTGTGCATGGCGGCAAGACGATGGACAGACGCTCACCAGTGGGAAGCTCAGCGTCCAAGATGGGCGATTGCGTATCGGCATACTGCCCGCGCAAATGCCCTGCGAATGACGCGATAGCCTCAACTGCCAGCGCATCCAGATCAGGGCATTCATAGCGCGCTGTCTTGCCGGCAATGCGGGCATAGAATGCACCCGGAGCGTTAACCCAGATATCTTCTAATGCTGGTTTATCCCAAACGGTTGCGAATGGGTGCAATGCATCTGGCAAAACGTTTGCGGCGGCCGCAATGGTCATTGTAGATTACTCCCCCATAAAAACACAGGCTACCGAAGCAGCCTGTGTTTATCCACACCTGACCTTGCCATACCAAACCTCGCACAACCAGAATCCACCTGACATCACCTCAACAAACCTTACCTCAAGCTACTTGTTTACCTACGCATTGCACGGAAGTCAATCGGGCTCTGAATGTAGACGACGCATCCTGCACCCTGCCCACGATCAAAGGACGGCGGCCGATTGATCTCGTAATCAAACGCTCTACCAGCAAGACCGCGACCACCACTTAACCCACCACCCACACCGATGTTGACGTTTGTTCCGTTGCGACCGCTACCATTAATTGCTTCATTCAACTGACTGGACGCCACACCCGAACCAACGCGACCAGCAACATCAAGCAGTGTGTACGCGGCGACAGAAGATAGCCTGCTCCAAAAATGACTATCAACATCGCCTTCAAGATCAACTTTGCCCAACACATCACCAGCCTGCGTGCCACCTAGCGGTACAACCGTAGTAGGACGACCTGGCACAGTTGGTCCTTCAATAGCATCCATCACAACCACAAGCCTGCGTTCGCCTTGATCGATCCCCTTAGCAACTCGGCCCGTAGCTCTGCTGCCCTTCGGGATAAGAACATGCAGCC
>Ga0068618_1000254_pt1 | contig 13813 bp, 11 predicted proteins | sample InSIn2SAF170_2_FD_77423 | JGI IMG/M metagenome (GOLD analysis project Ga0068618, IMG submission 77423) | Clean room microbial communities from NASA Spacecraft Assembly Facility at Jet Propulsion Laboratory, Pasadena, California, USA -... ...
AGAATATGTGTAGTAAATGATGGTGGCAGCCGTCGCATGGACGACTCAGAAGGTATCATCTCCCAGCCGTTGTCTTGGTCAGAAGAGTCAAGAGTTTCAAATGATCTTGGATCATCTGGTAGCGAATTGTCGAGAAATCTCGCGAGCTTTGGTGCCAGTGGACTGGCATAAGGAGCTGTCGCAACCTCTATTGGGCTTTGCATTCGAACCTCGGGCTTCAGGGTTCGGAATAGTACTCCTTCACGAACTCCGCCTTGACAGAAATGCGCTTCTTTGATACCATGGGGAATGATCTCTGCCAACACACTCACAAGGAAAGCCACAGCTGGCACTTGAGCCCTTCTTCTATCAGAAACACGAAAGATGCTTTTCGCGTCTCTGGCCGCCTTCTCCAATCGTCTGACATCTGTAAAGTCTCTCTTTCGCGCCACAAACCCATTAACAATGGAGATTGGATAAGCTTTCGTATGCGTTTGAGCTTCATAAATAAGTAGGTATCCCCATCCACGGAATCCACCACCTGAAAGGTAGAGTTTGAAGCCGCCCTCCTTCTTTGCTTCCTCGATCAGTACCTCCGGTACCTCCAGGCCATGATATGCATTCAAGAAGTTCGTCTTCATTTCATCTCGTAAAACTCTTCTAGCAGCCTCAGCCTCGTCCTTCGACTTATGCCGATTTATCAGTTTCAGTCTCTGAGTTAGAGCTGCGGCTCCGTATGGGAAACTGAAAGCGATCTTTGGACTGATTTGCATTTTGCCGTTGGAAGTTAGCATCCAGGTGATCTGGGTGCTGCCACCTCCTAGATCCATGACCAGACCACGTACTTCCGAGTTGCTGCTCGCGACACCCCATGCACCGACCTCACCTTCATCAGCTTGGGACAAGATCTCCACATTCAGACCGGTCTGCCTCGAGATACGGTCGATGAAGTCATCGGCGTTGATTGCTTTCCGCGTGGCTTCTGTTGCAACAATACGGATGTGGTTGGGGGGAACTCCAAAGTCAGTGCAGTATAGCTGGAAGCGCAAAAATGCTGCAATGACAGACTGCATGATATCTTCAGGGATAGGGATCTGGTTGCCGTCGTCGTCGTATTGTGCCTCGTAGAGCGAGATTTTGTTTCTGTCGCTGTACAGAGTTGGTAGTATTCTCCCCGTTGGCTCTGTGAGATCCGTGATAGAGAAACGAATGCCATTACTATACCAATCAGTGATGTTCAACAAACAAGTTGTGGAAAGCATACCTTCCCATGTCCACGATGCCCCACAATTGATCCCTTGTGGTGGTACGAGCTGATAGCTCCCACCCTCCCAACGGCGCTTGGGATCCTCCACCCATGTCGAAAGGTGATGAGCGCCGCACACGTGCTTCAAGAATGGATAAAGGCTGGCTGTAAGTACCACAGCAAGGTTCGAAGCTTTCCTTACATAAAAATTTTGCTGTCAAGGAAGGAGCAATAAAGGAAATTTTGGGCTTATGAAGCGATTGAGAGTATAATTTTGGAAAGGTGTTGCCTGCATTATGGACCTGGACATGACAGATGGTCTGCGAGATCAGGTGATAGGGTTTGAAGAGGTGTACATAAGCACGTGTACACCCTCAAGTCAAGGATAGGCAGGCGAGGCGACCTCACGATGAATAGTGGAAATCTGTGCATTTCATTATGCCGATCCATGAGGTCACTTTGAAAATCATTGCCGCAGCATTAGTAAAACACGATCCAGTACGAGGACAAATATCACTCAATATTGCCCAATGGAACCAATTGCCATGTACATACACCTAGATCCTCCCTGGGGCGTTTCGGGTCGGCTAGCCCCCCATGCCCGCAAACTTTCTGCGGGACGACCACAAGCGAACTTATAAACTCAATTCTGTGCTTTCATTTGGTAAGAACCTCCGAAACAAAAGCACATCCGCCGCTCCGCACTTTGGCATTAAAGAACCAAACACCTCGATCTTAGACTGCGACAATGGTTCTGCTAACATTGACGAGTTCACAGAACCATACTCATGCATTCTAACTGAGTTATAAACTGTTGTTGATCCAGAATGATGAGTAAAAAACCTGAAACTTATACCAGGCATAATAACTGTATAAAAAGCGCCTGAAATTGAAGGATAAAAGACATCGGATTTGGTCAAACATATTTCATGTACCAAGCATGGCCCTTTGTAATGGACCACCTGCGTCTAACTGCAATATGACTTGGAGATGATCGCTTGTCACTTCAACCAGTAGGTGACTTTGAAAATGAAGTAAACCATGAATACGGTGGAATAACCGGCTTAACCATAACTCGTCGTGCGTTCGGCGCACGATAGATTGATTGAGTATATGCTTTCTACCACGCCCACATCAGCTTGCTGGCCAGAACCCGTTCACCTAACCTCTCATACAGGAAAGGAGTGACCCAACTATCATTAGTCCTATTCATCCGCCCGAAGACTGCACCACCTTTCCAAACCACCATCTCAGGGTCCAACTCTCTCGGCGGTCGGTTCACAACGACGTCTCTACTATAGCCAGTATCTGCCAACAATCCTACGAGCGTCTGCTCAAGATGCGCACCTAGCCCGTTGACTTTAGACGAACCACCGATGAGCAGTAGCGATTGGTAAAGGTCGCGAGTTTTAGAAGATGACCCACGGGCAGCATGGTTGATCGAAGATGTTATAGCGTTGGCAAGAGGATACACGGGTAGAATATCGTCGCGACGTTCCAGGGCAAGAGGGTCGAATGTATTGATGTGATCTGCAACGTCGAACATCAGCGTTTCTTCGCCGGCCTGACCAATCTTCAGGAACGACTCGTCCGGATTTGGCGTGCTGGTACCATTCCCATTTTCGTGAGAGGTACCATCGGGTTGAGGAGTCGACTCGTTTGGTCTGCGTACTGGTGAGCTGGCGCCGGACGGAAGGGGCGTGCCGGAATCGAGATCTTGGACGCGTGCAATTGAAGGCCGGCGGGAATCGGATTCATCTTTGATACCGTTGAAGCCGTTGAGTTTCGCAGGCAGTAATTTCAGAGGCTCAGGCGGCAGGTCGGCCGGAGCTATGGCTTTGAGGATCTCGTTTTGGGCAGCTGAGGTAGGATCATTAGGTTTGCCATCGTACAGATCATAAGATCTGCTGATCAACTTGCGCCGACCGAGTAGTTTGCCTTTATGATCACCAAAGATCTCGGGCTTGAAGAAAGCCAGTGTCGGTAGGGCCACTTCGTCATAGATTTTAAAGGTGTATTTCCGTGTATCTTGGCCCGGAGCGCGAAGATGAAAATCATAAAGTTGAACTGAAATGTCGGCCTCGGATATGGTGCTGAATTTTGACTTGAGCTCCTCCACTAGTAACAGATCGTATCTTCTTTTCAGGTTAATGTCAGCATATGGGAAGTGATTGTACATAATCATCTTAACGAAGGATTCCGTAACGTCTTGACCACCGTACTTGAGATTGACCCTGGAGTTGTCGATTACCATACCATCTTCAACGCAACAGATGGACGTCTTCTGAGCACCAATATCCACGATGCAAGTCGTGGTAAATCCAGCGCCGAACGAAGCAGCCAGACTTTCCTGGATAAAGCACACCCTTGCAACGCCCAGGGCTTGGATAGCAAGATCGAGAAGGCTTGTCACATACGTGCGCTCATAGTAATCTGGTATCACAATCACACAATTGTATTGCGCCCAGTCCTTCCGAGTACGCATATCTAATTTGAGCTCAGACCGGACCGCTTCTTCAATGATCAACTGTATATCGTTGTATAGCGTGCGGACCGAGTTGTAGTCCTTTTCGTTAATCCAACCATGTTGTATTGGCCAGTATAATTTGTATCGTGGTCTTGACAAATCTGGTATGCGTAAAGCTGCTCGACCAGCGACATAATCCGGCGCCTTAGTGACATCCGTCCAGTCTACGTGCATAGTATCGTTGTGCTCATTGATAGTATCATATGTGGCGCGACGATTGTAGCTTGTGACCATGTCCCTTGATTGAGGTAAGACTTTCCTCTTGTTCATGCGCATTCTGACCTTGAGTTCGTTCGAAGCGGCTGTAAACTTCGCGGCGAATTCTTCCCCGAATCTCTTCTCCGGCACAGGTTCAACTGTTCCGTTGTCTAGCTTCCGCCTCTTAGGTACAGACTCACCAAAATCCTCCTCGCTTTCGCTCATTTCGGCTCGACGAGCAATGACCATAGGAACAGATTTCGGTAAGAGGTCGCTCGCAAGTCCAATACGCAGGTTTTGACTTCCTGGATGAATGACGATGGTCTTGTTCCCGGCCGACAGTTCATCCTCATCTTCTTGTTCTTCTTGATCATCATCCATATCCACGTCACCATCCAGCTCGATCTGTCGGCCTTGCGCAAGTGCTCGATCTCTGTCCTTGGCATGCTTGACCATCTTATTTCGAGTTTCGTCTTGCTGAGTCCGAACGGCGAGAAACTGCTCGTCTCGCTTGAGAAAATCGACATAGTAGTTTTTCTGGTTGATTGGTTGAATGACAGGCCATGAGGTTTGTTCCATATTATTATCCGTTCGTTCGAGACCTATAACACAATGTCAAGATATTTCTCCATTGAGAGAGCTGTTGCATATACCTTCTTCTCTCAGAAGAGCCTGCTACTATGTCAGTGTCACTGTCGTACAGGTACCAAGGGAAGAGGCCTCACCTTTCCGCTCTTCTTGCCCACCATTGTTGCGAAGGTCGTCCACCTTGCCCAAGGCCTGTAGCAATACCGGGCTTGCTAGTCTAGCATAAGTTAATCAGGGGAGATAAAGGGTGGCATGCAACATGTCGCGCGGTCATCGTGTTGGTTGGTCAAACACCATCTCCGATTTGATGAGATGTTCATAGCAGCCTAAGGCATCAAAAAATGGTGTATAGATGTCGTTCGTGAATGTCTCGTGAAGCCTCGGTTTTGGAGGAACATAATTCCGAATCAATTGTCAAATGGCATAACCCCCTTCTATCACCATCAACTCTCTTTGCAAAGATTTGGCATCACAAAACGATCAGCTTGAGCCGCGTTATCTTACTCTACTCTTGGCCGCAACTGTCCGAAGATTGACACGCCGTCATGGGCGGGTCGATCTCTAAGTTGTTCTCGGGACTTATATGGGGGAAGAAGGACATACGAATATTGATCCTTGGCCTTGTGCGTTATTGCCTGACGTGCGAGGTATGGTCTTCTAACTTCGAGCAGGACAATGCCGGCAAAACGACACTACTTTACAGATTGAAGATGGGTGAGGTCGTCACGACGATACCAACAATAGGCTTCAACGTTGAGTACGAAATGCCATAGTGACTTGAAAACTAAGCTGATAGTCTTCGTTAGGACTGTCAAGTATGGACAGCTTACCTTTGACGTCTGGGACCTTGGCGGTCAAACTTCCATACGGCCATACTGGCGAAGCTACTACGCCAATACCGCTGCTGTTGTTTTCGTGATTGATTCTACAGATATTGAGCGTCTGGAAATTGCCGCCGACGAACTCCGATCAATGTTAAACGAAGATGAATTAAGGGACGCAGCGTTACTGGTGTTTGCGAATAAGCAAGATCAGGTATGTCCAGCTCAATCTATGGAGTGATATACTAATCACTTTCAGCCTGGGGCTCAAGGCGCAGGTGAAATATCGGAAGCGCTGAAACTAGGCGAGCTCCGTGACCGGAACTGGAGCATTGTGGCATGCTCCTGCATTGATGGTAAAGGAATAAAAGAAGGAATGGATTGGTTATCGTGAGTACTATTCCAAAGCTATTGAAATGTCACCTGACGCTGGACAAAGTCAAACTGTCTCGTCCGAAGCTTAGCAATCGCCTTCGGTTGCAGATATCAATGAAGCCATATCTACTCAAATGTGTTGCGATGCACGACAGGAGACTTGTGGATCACAACTCGACTTCGGTAAGCAAGTTTCGAATAAGGCAGACGTCAACCCTGTCCCATCTTGGAGTGTACACAAGACCCAAATGATATTCCGGCCTCATTTCGATGAGTGGGTGCTGCCAGTTCAAAGCCAATCATCCAAAACGACGAACATTTATCAAGGTGCTGCAATATACACTCTCGAAAACGTCGAATGCCGAGATATGTGCTAGTCAGCGTATGCAAAACCAGAGATTGATGCTGGCATATGAGCGAAAAAGAATCGATAAGGAAGTCGTTTACCTTTGAGTCTCTCAACAAGAGCACTATCCGCAGGTCTTATATCAAGGCTGCTCAATCGAAGAACCCGGTAGGATATGATGTATCAGCTTGAGTGTAAGAGTTTGGTGAGAACCAAGCTGCAGCGTTTACTTGATATATTATGCTAGAGCGACCCTCTAGAAATAAACCACCGCTAGAGATATCGAGGATACGGGCTACGCGGCCGCATTAGTGGTAGGGTGTAAAAGTCCTCCTAGGATTCTCCGCTTGGAAAGTAAGCGGGAGACATATGTTACTGTACACATTGTGCACACGTAGTCCGTGCAGTACAGTATAGTAATCTTTTAATCCTTCGCAGGAAACCAATTCATAGCTACCAATGATGACGGTGGAGGACTTCCGTAGGTGCCGAGCTCGGATCTTAAGCGCGCTAGACCTACATTTCTTCTAGCGTACCAAGTTGAAGTCATAACCACACCCCATGATCTGGTTGTACTGCAGTAATACTCCGTCCCAATCTTTTCATTGACTCTGGTCGGCTAGCCACTCGGGATTACCAGGTCTGTGATTTGAGCATGATCATCTACCGGCTACGGAGTACTTGCATTGAACACACCCGGTACTCGGTACCTAGCGAGGCTCGGCAGTTGATATCAGGAGTGGTCTGACTTTAGATTCTTGTCACTGCAGAGTGTCAAGGTGTTTGTGTGAGCTCTTGTCGTTAGCCATTAGGCCGGCTGGAAGGACAGTTCGTGGTGTAAGGATCAAATTTGAGGTATGTACGAGATAGCCTTGTTGGAAGGCGGACCAAGTGGCAGCTCGTTGCTGCAAACTCGAGTTATCCTTCGAGAGCAACTTTTCATACCACAGTAGACTGCACACCATGATTTGTTGTGCGGCTGAGCAACGGACAGGGATTAAAAAGCCATCGACGATGTCTTGCATGGTGGATATGGAGTACTCTTCACCTATTTTACGTCAGACAGCAGGGAGAAACCCAATTCGAGACTGCTCGTGCGCTTAACGGAACAAAGAGTTTGCCTGTTTCATGTCAAAATGTCTGGGCATCAGGCTGGTCCCGTCGCTTGCTCAGCCATCGGGTTGGCAAGACGTTCCTTTCCACAGATATGGAAGATATACAGTACGTGGTCAGATTACAGAACATTGCAAGGGTTGATCGAGTACGTTTACCAGACTTGGCAGTCGTGACAACGAAAACCACTGCAATTTCCAGAAGAGCACCATGCATGGGTTTTTATCATTCCAGCTGTTCGGTTGATCGTTCCTGCATGCACTGTGCCAGTGTGGACTAATTGGTATAGGCTGTTATAGACATCAACACAATACTTACAGTGTTTCTCAAGTGACGTACACCAGTGGCTCAAAAGCGATGCCAACTGGTATTGAATCGCGGTGTCAAAAACAGGAAGTCCGCCACACCATGGTTCTCAAATGAACCGGGTGGCCCAACATGGTAGAGAATTCTTAACCATTCCATCTCAGACAACCCTTCCGTTACAAGTCGATAGTCAGCTGGCGAGCTCCTCCACGAATTGAGTCGCATCACTCGACGTGCAGAATGCCGATGGATGTCCGAGCACTGCTTCTACTGTAGACAAAAAATGCCTTGCTGTAACTCGTCTCGAATCCACTACAATTCTGGTTGTCAGAATTGATCAGTGATCGCTCATGTTCTTCGCGTAGAACTATTGTACTTCGTATCTTCTTATGCACGAGGCCCATTGCAGGTTACTGTACGTACTTACTCGGCGTTCAAGCTTTCATGGTCTATAAGTCACGCCATCTGTATGCAGAAGCGAGCGGTCTCAACGGTCCAGTCACACAGAATCCGATACACCTAGTACTCCACCTACTACATCCAGGCACGGAGGGTCGCATCGTCGCTGTCATTTAACGGCTTCTAATAAAGGCTCTACTGCTGACTCTTGATGGTAAATATCACTATCAACCATCATGTGGACACGTCCCCATTGGCTCTGTTTCCCTGTACTCCGTGCCATGATTTTGACTACGGAAAGATGCCGGTCGCAATGCACAAGAAGGTATAAGGAATTCCAGCTTCGCTTCTGTGGCTGTTGTTTCGGTATCCAGCTTCCAGCAGCCATTTGAAACAGACTCCGTCTACTTATAATGCCTTATATACAGTCAGTTGGCGTGGCCGTCTCAAGGGCCTGTACTGAGTAGCTTTGGATAGACGAAACCTTCAACGAGTAGGGCACAAATCCGTGTGCCGCGTCAATCAGCTAGCCACCTTCACAATGGGGTTTGGCGTGACATCTGTTGCTCCACTTCATGACAGTCTTCTTTGCTAGTGCCTTCACCTAAACTTATGATCATTTCGTTCGAAGGCGACGACTTTTGCGACTGAACATTCTTGTCTTTGCACCGCGCCGACGAGCGCCGACGACACCAGGAATACCAACTGACCGTTCTCTCCATCTTTCGACTATCTCGATACCTTCTTGCATGATTCGAACACTGCAGCAACGGCCTCTCAATCCGCGGTGGCCAAAAGTTTATCAACTCGAGACTTCGTTCTAGACTGATCAGCATCTGTCTCGTTGTCTTTTTGTTCATCGAACAGCGACTTATACTCATACCGAAACCCATTCAAACTGCGAACAACACAGCAAGTTATCTAGCCGAGGGTTCGACCTTGGCACCTATTACCTCCGATTCTCCTTTTTTGTGTGGTGTCTTTCTACCAATAGCCGGATTGTACCTCCATGCCGTGCGACCGTTTGAACAACTTCAAGGTCTCCCAACAACACAGACTGAAACACGCATCAGCACAAATTCCACATTGAAGGTCAGCTTACACCTCGGTGTTTCTTAGGACTACTTGTTGTCCACTCGCCTTCATTGGCTTCCTGCCAACACAACAGTTCGTCCAAGATGGAGACAATCTTTATCACTATTCATGGTTAGTCATTCAAAGTCAGCTCAGGGAGTTTGCAAACTCAACAATTTGACAGATTTATCGCTCGATGCCCGCATCAAGTACTGTTCGGATTCTATCGAAGACGTTCTAGGCTACAGACCGAACGAAGTGAAAGGCAAATCATGCTGGGAATACTTTCACCCCGACGAGATACCTTTTGCACGAGCGATTCATGGTCGTGGGCTAGACTTGGAAAAAGCAGCTGCTCTCAACTACTGCCGTATCAAGCACAGAGATGGCAGATGGATAGGCTGTGAATGTGTATTCACTGTCGTTTATGATGTGCTTGTTGCTTCTACTTCTATCTATCAACGTGGTCCCAAAGCACAACGTAAGTGGCGAAGTTCATTGTGCAACTGTCCGACTGATCGTATTGCAGGCAAGGCTGTCGAAGGAGCCACTGTTCGACGTATTTTCTCTTCCTCACCCCGAGATCCGCGCTATCATATGTTATCATATATCTCTAACAAGTTCACCCAGCCATTTGCGCCACATCGTCGAGAACCACGAGCCGCGTTGATACTTAATCGATTCACTCGCAACTCGACGATCATGTATGCGACTAACGGTGTGGAAGAGATCCTAGGGTTTTCGTCAATGCAACTGATTGGGAAAAGTTTCTACTACTGCATAGCGGAGAATTGTTTGAGTGAAGCTGTGCGTACATTGGAAAGTGCGAAAGGTAATGATTCTATCGCTTATCTTCGATTTTTCTTTCGAGACCCGACACTTCCAGACCCACCGCAAGTACAGCATGGCGACAGTGACAGCGATGAATCCGATGATGGCGGTGTCCCAATAACATCAAGGATGACTTCAAGGAGTTCGAGTGTGGACACCAATTCAGCCCTACCTGTTACGGATGGCGATCACGTCCCACAGATATCAATTGAATCCTTCCAACCAGGCAGAACACAAGAGCACGGAGACACCAAAAACATATCACGGGTACATTCCTACGAGGTCGATGGTGTTCAGTCGCAAACGTCATCTGGCGATTATAGCGATCCCGAGGGCAACACTCCAGACAGAATCTTTGATCGACCATTACTGCCTGCACATTCGTCTGCTTCATCCATAACGCCACAAGACTCGCGCTCCAATTCTGGACGCTCGAACTCTGGTATCGTTGAAGTGGAGGCTGTCGTTTCTTGCACTTCAGACGGACTTGTTGTCGTATTGCGCAGGGCACATCCGTTTGTTTCTCAGGCCGCAACCCAAAATCAGCCACAATTTCCGGACGGATTATTCGCTTCACCATGGGCACTTGAGCCTGTCGTACCGCCCAGCCTGCATCAGACAACATCTGCTCCAAACATGACATTCCCTGCCGCTTCCGAGCCCGTTGAAACAGGATTTATGAGTGCTATCAGGGACGTCGCTGTCTTTGCATGGTCTTTGTTAGGTATCAATGGCTCACTGGCGGAAAAGGCCATCGGAACGCCTAGTGGAGAAGCTATCCCGCCAGGAGGCCTTCCGGTATGGGACCCAAATGCGCCACCCGGTCAAAATGACTTTTACAACGGCTTTTCTGGCGGCACTCATCGACCGATAAAAGATATGGGAAATCCGGATGTCCTCAAGCCGGACGGAAGGATTGATGGAGAGATCACTAGTAGTGACGACGAAATCCTTTGGAAAAGAGCACCTGAAATGCCAGCGTATAAGAAGCCGAAGCGAAGAGCACACCACGACGCTTTCGGCAGTGACAGTGATGGCGATCTGATCAACGGAGGTTTGCTACACATTCAAGACCGCAGACGACGGAAGCTTGAGAATGGTGAAAGATCGACCTCGCGGTAATAGCTTGAGGTCATGGAATGTCAAGGTTAATGATTTATGGTCTTTTGGTGCGTTACGAGCGGATACGAAGTGCTATGTTGGCGGGTAAGAAAACGCAACTGATACCCTTTCGTCGAGCTGACTTGACAATTCACGTTCTTTCAAATCTATCAGGATCTTCCCGTTTTCCCCTTATTCAAAAGACTGCGTTGCCAACCGGTAATACTTGTAAATCGAGGCATATATTACATAGATAGTTATGTAAATAAATCCTGATGCGACCGGAGCACGTCACGTGTGCTTGCGTTGTCAATAACTTGGGCGCGCCTTCCTCGAAACGCGTGACTGCACCACCGTCCTCAACTGTAGGTAGGACAATTGTCGCTCGTCATGTTGTCCTCCTTCACTTCAGAAATTCCACCCGACAAGGGCTCTCATGATGCCTCTGAACCGAGATCAGCAGCAAGAACGTGATAGGATATCCACGGCAGCCTACTCTGCAGCCTCACGACATGCTCGTTCTTTTATAGGGATTTCACTCCCTGAACCAAATAGCCCAACCACTCCAGAACACAGTGAGAACGTCAGAACTCGTCGTGAGTCAGTAGACAGTCAGCTTGAACCAAACAGCAAGAGTCACACTGCGAACTTTGGCACCGCTCGAGATAATGTACAGAAGCTGAAGGTGCAAATCAAGCCTGGCTTCCCGCCGAAGAATCCCAAGAGCTGGCAGCAGCTGCGGCCTACAACGAATAAGATGGAACCTCCGACTCAGCCTCATTTGACTGGCCTGAGCAATGTGCAGAAGTCATCGGTAAGTGACAGAGGAGACAAACTTCCGATGTTATACTCACAGCGGCTTGCAGAGTTTAGAAACATTCTCGGGAAATGCATTCGAGGACACGACAAGCGTGGATCAGTCAATGTTAGAAGATAGTATCGCCGCACAAGAAGTCACTGCTATCTTGAAACGTGAATCTGAGAATTTCGAGGGAAAGCAAGACATATTTACGACAACTCAAGATGAGGGAGTGTTTGACATACAGACAGCTTATGAGGGCATGGGTCACGCCGGTATCTGGCGGGAAAAAGGACAAATTGACGCACAATCTTTCCCACAAGAAACACAGCAGATGGATGTCATTGTCAAGACTAACCAGTCGCGACCAAATGTCTATAACCTTCCTCAAGACAACACCATGAACAATGCCTTCGACGACTATGATCCACGACTAGAAACTCCATCGAGGACACAATCCGTACCTCCGATCTGTGCTAGTCACGTTACAGAGAGAAAGGTCGACTTTGCCAACACACCTCAAATCATTGGAGATCACACACATTCGCCCGGATTTCGAAGTGCCGAGCTATCAAGAGAGGCTAGCCCTCAACAGCTTCCCGCGCGGTCAAGCAGTGTTCAGCTTGTTGCAGAGCAAATGCCTATGCATCACAAGTCTAGACTGAAAGACACAAGCCTACATAGCCGTTTTCGGCAGAAGCTAAGTGCAGTAACTAACCAGCCATCTCGATTTGAGGTCGTGGAAGAGCACAGACAGCGTTTTGTGCCACTGAACCATAAAGTGTCGGCACCAGAGTCGGACGTGCAAGAGTCCTCTGAGGACGATCAGGCACGAGCACCACTGAAGAATATTAACCTCACTTCAAGTTCTGATAACATTGGTGGTTTGAACAGAAAACGATTGCGAGAATCGGACAATGGTCTTGACTACAACCTGGAACAATTGAAAAACAAAACATTGGGTGAGCTCCAGCAAGAAAGTTTCAGCAAAAGCCCAGGTGAGGAAACCAAATCACGTGTTGATAGCAATGGGAACGAGATGCCCCTTCCACAGCTTCTTGAGAACCTCACAAAGATCCAAGAAGAGGATCAGAGAGATATCTTCCGTACTCAGACAAGTGAAGAATGGTCACAAACAGGGCAGTGGTTCGTCAATAAATTTTCAGAAGACTTGAAGAAATTGATGGCAGTACGTCTTGAAAGACGGAAGACCGCACTAAGGTATGAAGACAAAGTTCGACGGCGGCAGAGGGAGGTCGAATGGGCTCAAGCTGGTATCGAGAAAGAGTTGCAGGAGCTAGGAACTGGTGGAGGAGAGTTAATGCGTAATAGGAAGGCACCAAGCCGTGCTGGCACGCCATTGCGACCTGCCCATGCTTGAGGTGGAGCACGATGCTTTGAATAGTTCAACGACTTGTCACAATGCCTCAATCGAAGCATGTCAAGGAAAAACTCCTATGATAGACTTACGACCAAAGCTCGTGGTATATGAGGAAATGATACACAATTATGCGAGTATTCAGCTCTCGAAGACTCAGTGCCGTACGATGGCCACAAGATTCCAGAACTAATGAACAAGCCTGCTGATCTGACTGATCAAGGTTCATTCCTTTTCAGTTTTCTTTGTTGATAACTACTGTTCAGATATGTTGTTCTTTGGGCGGTTCCCTCCTTTTTAGGGAGTTGGGCTGATGTTATCGTGGGATGTTTTTGAAGTGTTCTGCCCAGTGCTGTCAGCGATGCGTGGCTATTCAAACAGCCAATTCATGCAGCAAGTTGCGTACATGTCTTCAGCTTGCGCCAGCAGTCGAAGAAAGCTGGCTATTGTGCGACAAGTGCTGTTGGGTTGTGTGATCACCAGGCTCCTTTCAAAGGACGTCCTGGCTTGCTTGTGAAAGCTCAAGTGGCCCTCTAACAAGCCGAAAATGGTCATAACCTCAGTCCTTGCTTCCGTACTTCTCTCGATACACCTTCATCTGCTCCAACTGTTCCGGCCCTGCACCGTCAATCTGACCCGCTTTGACAGCCTGCATAATATCCTCAAAGTTCAACACCGCTTTTACCGGTACATTCAACTCATCTTCTGCAACCTTCATCGCACTTCTCGGCT